>ERZ1673698.298-NODE-298-length-83425-cov-9.189804_pt1 | contig 83425 bp, 72 predicted proteins | sample MGYA00580228_ERZ1673698 | MGnify/ENA primary metagenome ERZ1673698 (study PRJEB41218, sample SAMN15661768) | gut metagenome | host: Homo sapiens | place: Canada: London | collected 2015-08-20/2019-03-30 | study: EMG produced TPA metagenomics assembly of... | reverse complement strand
TACACTTTTGTTTTAGGCATCCAAAAGTGTCAAGTTTTTTTAGGGTAAGTCATTCAGATTTTCTTCAGTAAACATATTGTATATTAACAGAAAATTATTTTTCTTTGCCAAAAAGACTAAAATTATAGATATTGTTTATGAAAAGGAAAGCAAAAAGCAGGTTAGGGTATACTATCGTGCACTTGCTTGTGTTTATTAGCTTGGGAGTGGCTCTTCCAGTTAGATCGCAAAGCAATCAGAAAGTAAAACTTACAGGTACCGTTTATGAGTACGACTACAAAAACAAACGTATCCCTTTAGGTTTTGCGACTGTATCCATTCCTGAAATCACGTTAGGTACCACTTCTAATGAAAATGGTAAGTACACACTCGAAAATGTACCTGCCGGCAAGGTTCGTATGCAGATTCAATATTTAGGTAAAGTATCGATTGATACATTAATAAACGTAAGCCGTGATTTGGTTCTCAACTTCACAATGAAGAATGAGGACTTCAAATTGAAAGAGGTAACCGTGACTGCAACTAACAGCCGTTCGGGTAAATCTACTTCTTCTCACATATCCCGCTCCGCCATGGACCACATGCAGGCAACCAGCTTATATGATTTGATGGCATTGATGCCGGGGGGAATTTCACAGAATCAGGACATGAGTTCGGTTCAGCAGATAAATATCCGGCAACTTTCCGGTTCAACCGGTCCGGAAGCCCCGATGAACGCTCTGGGTACGGCAATCATCCGCGACGGTGCACCGATCTCAAACAATGCCAACCTGTCTGCCATGAATCCCACAGTACTGAACGGTTCTGAAACTCCTTCCGCATTGGCGGGAGGTGCTTCTCCTGCCGGTGGTACCGATGTCCGTAGTATTTCTACCGAAAACATCGAGTCCATACAAATTATCCGTGGTATCCCTTCCGTAGAATATGGTGACCTGACTTCCGGTGCGGTAATCATTAATACGAAAGCCGGGCGCGAACCCTTGCGTGTCAAAGCGAAAGCCAACCCGAACATCTATCAGGTCTCCATGGGTACCGGCTTTGATTTAGGGAAGAAGAGAGGTGCATTGAATGTCAGTGCGGACTACGCTTATAATACCAATAATCCGATATCCAGTTATCAGCACTATCAACGTGTCACCACAAAACTGCTTTATTCCAATACCTTATTTAATAATAAGCTGCGTACGAATTCCAGCTTCGATTTTATCTATGGCAGGGACCAGCGTGAACGCAATCCTGACGATGAGCAAACCAAAACAGCCTCGGAAGGCCGTGATGTAGGTTTCACCATAAATACCAACGGTACATGGAACATTAATAAAGGCTGGTTGAAAACATTACGCTATGTCTTGTCAGGTACTTATACAGATAAAGACAGCTATTATGAAACCGTATACAGTTCCGCCACGTCCCCTTATTCCATGACCACTACAAATGGTACGGTACTTAGCAATTTTGCGGGACAGCATATCTATGATGCCAATGGTAATCAAATCACAAACTTCGGGCAGGAAGATGAAAATCATTACGCCGTTTATCTGCCGAGCAGCTATTTCGGACGCTATGAAATTGACAGCCGTGAAGTAAATCTGTTCGCTAAAGTAACAGCTTCTTTGTTTAAAGCAAGCGGTCATGTAAACAACCGTATTTTAATCGGTGCCGACTTTCGGAGTGACGGTAATGTCGGTAACGGTAAAACCTATGACCCGAGCACTCCTCCTTATCGCAGCGTATATGGTCATAACTCATCTTTCCGTCCACGCAACTATAAGGATATTCCTTTCGTCAATCAGTTTGGTGCTTATGTGGAAGATAACTTCAAGTGGTCCGTCGGTGGCACCCATGATTTAAATATTCAAGCGGGCGTACGCTATGATCATGCATCAGTGGTAGGCGGCATCTTCTCACCGCGCGTAAATGCTTCCATTGAGTTGATCCCGAACATATTAAGTATCCAGGGAGGTTACGGTATTGCAGCTAAAATGCCTTCCCTGCTCTATCTACATCCTGAAAATGCATACTTCGAGTATATCAATATGAACGAACTTGCCAATGAAAATATTCCGGCAGACCAACGTTTGTTCATTACGACTACGGAGGTACAGCAGGTAGACAATTCGGATTTAAGGATAGCCCGGAATCACAAGGCAGAAATTGGTCTCAACTTGCGAGTGGGGAAAACGAACCTGAATGTGATAGCATATAAAGAACGCCTCAAGGACGGTTATGCCATGAATCAGACTTTCAATACATTCAACACTTTTATATATAATGAATACCAGCGTACGGCAAACGGCATAGAACTGACCAGCAGCCTGCCGGTATTGTCTACCTATACCAAACCGACCAACAATTTGAATTTGGAAACCAAAGGCCTGGAATTTGACCTGAACATAGGGCGTATCGACGCTATCCGTACAGCTTTCCAATTCAACGGTTCATGGATGCGTACAAAAAGTTGGAGAAACGGTTACAGTTTCTATGACAACAGTGAAGATGCAGCTTCAGCCCGACAACCGGTGGCCATCTATTCCCAGGACGGTGACGCCGGTTATAGGCAACAATTCGTCACGACCTTGCGGGCTACTCACAATATCCCCCGTATCGGTTTTGTTGTAACGATGACCGCGCAGGCCATTTGGCAACAGGCCAATTGGAATACATTCGGAAACGACTCCATACCTGTAGGCTATCTGGCTTTGGAAGACGCGTCCGTAAATATGTTCCCCCAAGGACAATTTACTACCACCCAACAAGTGAAAGACGCCGGATATGGATATATGTTACAGAATGTAAGCCATAACAATGCCATTAAAGAATCATATAGTCCATACTTCTGTTTCAACTTAAATGTAACCAAAGAAATCAGCGATATGCTGCGTGTTTCTTTCTTTGCCAACAATATGTTCAGAAGCTATCCGCGCAGAGAGTCCAAACGTAATCCGGGGTCATTTACTCTATTGAATAATCGATTCTTCTTTGGGTTGGAATTATCACTTACCTTATAATATTAGGAATTTATGAAAAAATATTTGATATATCTATCTATGCTGGCAACTACACTTTTAATAGGGTGCGATTCATTCCAGGAGATGTCTGGTGTAACAGAAGTCGAGCCTATCAGTGTCAACGTAGATATGGAAATTACCGTTGAAAATGTAGCGGCCTTGAAAGATCTGAAGGTTAAATTCGATAATTACGATGAAGATGTGCATTACGTGAAGGAAGTAACCGACAACAGTGTGACGGTTGATGGGATTATTCCGGGAATTTATTCGGTTACGGTATCTGGAACTGCCATTGATACGGAAGATAGCGAATATTATATCAATGGTAACTCCGTAAATGAAGCATTGTTCAAGGATGGGGAGACACTGAATATTAAGGTACAAGGTCTCAAAGTAAGCCCGCTAATATTCAAGGAAATTTATTATTGCGGTAGTCGTCCGGCAGCAGGAGGAGTCTACTTTCGTGACCAGTTCTATGAGATATACAACAACTCAGCCGAGACTATGTACCTGGACGGGATTTATTTTGCAAACCTCACCCCGGGTACAGCTACGACCAAATTACCGATTTGGCCGGAATCAGACGGCAACAATTATGCGTATGGAGAACGTGTATGGAGATTTCCGGGAAATGGTACTGAATATCCGCTGGAACCGGGTGAATCTTGCATTATTTCCCAATTTGCCGCCAATCATCAACTGAACATCTACAATCCGCAAAGTCCTATAGACGGTAGTAGTTCCGAGTTTGAATTTAATATGAACAATCCGAATTTCCCCGACCAGGCAGCCTATGACATGGAACATGTCTTCTATCAGGGAAAAGCCGAAATGGGGAGTGTGCCACAGTATTTGACATCCGTATTCGGAGGTGCTTATGTGATTTTCCGTGTTCCTGAAGGGGAAAATTGGGATCCGGTTAATGACGAGAATATGAAAACAACGGATTTGAGCAAACCGAACAGTACTACGTATTTTGCTAAAATACCTATCAAATACGTATTGGACGCTGTAGAAGCGGCAAATAATGAATCAATGATGAATGCCAAACGTGTTCCCGGTGTACTTGATGCCGGAATTACTTGGGTAGGAGCTACTTATTGTGGCTTAGGTATTACTCGTAAGTTGTCTACTGACGATGAAGGTAATCCCATCATTCGCGAAGAGACAGGCACATACATCTATCAGGATACAAACAACAGTACGGATGACTTTGAGCGTGGCGTTGTTCCTGTATTGCGCCGTCACAATGCGAAAATGCCTTCATGGAATCACATGTTGCAATAATTAATAGAAAGGACAGGACAATGAAAAAACAATATATGAATTATATGAAAAGTGGCTTGCTGATAATAGCCTGCTTTGCAAATATGGGAGGAGCAGCACAAGGTCTCTCTCCTGCCGCTATGGAACAGTTGAAAGCTAAGCGATTGTGGTTCCATTCACAAAATGCTGCCGGTATGACATTTGACGATGTACAAAATTATTCCAATGTCATAGTGGGATATGACCTGCAGGATGGAAATTACTGCCGTCCACAAGAAGGACAAAAAGAGACAGCTGTAAGTGTATTCAGTGAGGGTTTTATAAACCTGAAAAATGTGCATGTATGGGGTGCGTTCAAATTCGCACAAGAAAACCTGACAGACGCCGGATATAACGCGTCCATTACCGATCCCTTCAGGGGGATGCCTTACTATATAGCAGACCAACATTTGAGTAAATGGAGAAATCAATATTACGACCTGAAATTCCGTGCCGCCACTCCTCTGCTTGGTAACCATTGGGCATTGGGTATCGAAGGGAATTATGTGGCTACATTGGCAGCCAAACAGCGCGATCCGCGTGTAGATACCCGTTTCTATACACTGGAACTCACACCGGGAGTTACATACAAGGTGAATGATTCGCATAAGTTAGGCGCAAACTTCAAGTATTCCTCCATCAAAGAAGACTCAAGAATGAGCAACGTCAATACTTACGTAGACCAGGACTACTATATATTGTATGGTCTGGGTACAGCCATAAAGGGTATTGGGAGCGGCGTGACCAGCAATTATATTGGTGATCGTTTTGGTGGCGCTCTCCAATATAACTTCAGTACATCCTCTTTCAATCTACTGCTTGAAGGCAGTTATGATATAAAGGCGGAAACCGTCCAGCATAGCTATTCCACTCCTAAAAAGATAGCCGGTGTAAAAGATAAAACCGCCCAGGTTTCCTTGGCGGCCATCCAAGGAGGAAAAAGCTATACTAGTTATGTGAAAGCGACCTATCTGAATCGCCATATCGACGGCATTCAGTACATTTCCCAACGTGACAACTCTGAATCACAAAGCGGTTGGCTGGATTTGTACAGCAACATCCGCTCTGTTTATAAGACCCAAGCTGCTTTTCTGAATTACGCGTTCAGTAAAAACCGGGAAGCCGAATATAGCTGGAAAATAGAATTAGATGTGAATTATACCAAACAAGACGATGAATATCTAATGCCTAACTCTGTACAAAATGCAGAAAATTTATCTTTCGGCTTGGGAGGTAAAAAGAATTTTGTATTGGGCAACAGTATGAATCGTAGACTTTTAGTAGACATTCATGCAGCTTATAATACTAATTTGGGAGGTGAATATACATATGGCGGCAGTCATGCAGATTATCTGACCGTAACCGAATTACAACAGGGGCTGGCCAATTATTATACCAGTGACCATTACCGTATCGGCGGATCGGTAACGTATTCCCGGCAAGTCAAGGAAAATAAACGCATGAACTTGTTTGCCAAGGTTGCATTCGACCGTGTAAGTACCTCCGACTATGAGTATGACGGACGTACTTATTGGGCTATAAGCTTAGGATGTAATTTCTAATAACACAAAACTTAATATTTTCAATATGCGTAAATTAATAACCGGAAGTTTGATGCTCTGCAGCATGTTGTCGCTGCAGGCACAAACATTTGTCAAACCGGCAATGAAAGTAAAGGATACTTCATTTGCCGTAATTACAGATGAAGGAACGTATCAGGCCTGCGAAGCCGAGCTCAAGGCCTATCAGGAAACCTTGGAAAAGGAGGGGCTACCTACATTCATCGTATACAATGAGTGGAAGACCCCGGAAGATGTAAAAAAAGCAATCGCCAAACTCTACAAGAAAAATAAGTTGGAAGGAGTTGTATTTGTCGGCGAGATTCCTATTCCGATGATCCGCAAAGCGCAGCACATGACTTCTGCTTTCAAGATGGATGAAAAGAACAATGCCTGGAGGGATTCATCTGTACCCAGCGATCGTTTTTACGATGATTTCGACCTACAATTCGATTTCTTGAAGCAGGACAGTGTAGAAAATAACTTTTTCTATTATAACCTTGCGGTAGAATCTCCACAACGCATCCAGTGTGATATCTATTCCGCACGTGTCAAAGCTATTGATAACGGTGAGGATCCTTATGCACAAATCAGCCGTTACTTCAAAAAAACTGTAGCCGAACATCGGACAAACAATAAATTGGACCAGTTCTTTTCGTACACGGGTGATGGATCTTACTCCAACTCACTGACGGCATGGACCCCGGAAACATTTACTATCCGCGAACAATTGCCGGGAGTATTTGACAAAGAAGGACGCGCCCGCTTCATCCGTTACAACTTCAGCGCTTATCCCAAAGACGATGTAATTAACATGTTGAAGCGCGAAGATCTGGACTTGTCTATTTTCCATGAACATGGTGTCCCCGAGCGGCAGTATCTTTCCGGAAGTCCTGCCACCAACAGATGGAACACCCATATGGATGCCATGAAATACTATTATCGTAGTTTGGCCCGCAAAAAACAGGGTAACAAAAAGGCTTTCGACGAGATGCTGGACAAGATGAAAGACAAATACGGTCTGGACAGTACCTGGATTGCCGGATATGCCGATCCTAAAGTAATTGCAGAAGATTCTTTACTGGACCTGCGCACAGGCATTATCCTGCCGGAAGTTACAGATTTCAAGCCGAATAGCCGTATGGTCATTTTTGATGCATGCTACAACGGCGATTTCCGTGAAAAAGATTACATTGCCGGACGTTATATCATGTCGGAAGGAAAGTGTGTGACCACTTTCGCCAATTCTGTCAATGTGCTGCAAGATAAAATGGCCAACGAAATGCTGGGGTTATTGGGCATGGGAGCCCGGGTTGGCCAATGGGCAAAATTGACAAACATTCTCGAATCGCATATCATCGGTGACCCGACCCTGCGTTTCCAGTCCATTAACGGGGTGGATGCCAACGCTTTGTTCAAAGCGCCATACGATGAGGGCCGGATGTTGGAATTGCTGCAATCACCCTATGCCGACATACAGAATTTTGCTTTGCACAATCTTTATCGTAATGGCTATCCGGGGATTTCAACTCTGTTGAGAAAGACTTTCGAGACTTCCCCGTTCATGATGGTACGTTTCACCAGTCTGGCATTACTCGAAAAGATAGGTGATAAAAACTTCCAAGAAGTACTGCCTTTAGCCATCAGGGATTCTTATGAATTCATTCGCCGTACTTCCATCCGCATGATGCAACACGTAGGGTTGAATGAATATGTCTATCCACAAATCAAGGCATATGTGGAGGATAATCTATCCGAGCGTGTGGCATTCAATATAGTTTTAGGGCTTCATGTTTTTGATGAAACAGCCGTACGGGAAGCGATTGATAAAGTGATGGCTGAGACTTATGTGCTGCAAGACAAAGAGGAAATGCGTGAAGCTTTGGAAAAGGCCAATAACAACCGCAGTATGCAAAAGGAATTGTTAAGCAAAGAAACTGCTGAACGCTGGCGTATTCTTTATTGCAACTCTTTAAAAAATTATATGGCACATGCTTGTGTGGACGGTCTCTTGGACTTGCTTGTCGATTCCAATGAAAGTGAAAAGTTGAAGGCCAGCTTATTGGAAGCCCTTGCCTGGTTCACTCATTCTTACCGCAAGCCCGACATTCTTCAAGCATGCGACCAGTTGAGAAAGGACAAAAACTTGTCTGAAAGCCTCCGTGAAGAAGCTAATCGTACGTATTACAGACTAAAGGATTAACCGACCATGATTGAAAAAATAATATATCTGGCATTTCTCTTGCCGCTGGCAGGAAATGCACAAACTACAGTGATAAAGCCGTCGGCAAAGCAACCTACCGCTTTCGCCATCATAACAGACAACCGGACTTATGTAAACACGAAAGAAGCCATGCATCAGTACAGGACCGCGGTAGAAAGTGATGGCCTGGCTACTTATCTGATTAGCGGAGATTGGCAAACCCCTGATCAAGTAAAACAAGAAATCATTAAAATATATCAGGAATGTCCTTCATTGGAAGGTTTTGTTTTAGTGGGTGATGTGCCTGTCGTGTTGGTACGCAATGCGCAACATATGACTACTGCTTTCAAGATGAACGAGAAAGCATTCTCCTGGGATCAGTCTTCCGTACCGACCGACCGTTTTTATGATGACCTGAATTTGAAATTTGAATTCATCAGGCAGGACTCGGTAAATCAGCAGCATTTTTATTATAAATTGGCGGAAGATAGTCCCCAACAGTTGAATCCCGCTTTTTATTCGGCCCGTATCAAGTATCCGGAAAAAAGGGGGGGAGACAAATATGCAGCTATTGCCGCCTACCTGAAAAAAGCGGCTGCCGCCAAATCAGATAAGGACAATCAATTGGATCAGGTATTCTCGTTCAATGGCGGTTCTTACAATTCCGACTGTTTGATGGTATGGATGGATGACGAAAAAGCGTATAAGGAAAACTTCCCGTTGGCCTTCGGTCGTCAAATGGGATTCAAACATTGGAATTTCCGCATGAGACACCCTATGAAATATAGACTGTTCAGTGAGCTGCAACGAAAAGACCTGGACCTATTCATGTTCCATGAGCACGGAATGCCGACGGGACAACTCATTAACGACGAGCTGGCGTGTACTGATTTTGACAATCGTTATAAGATGTTGAAGAGCACGCTGTATAACGCAGTCATGGACCATGCCGGAAAACGTGATAAGGATACCGTACGTATCCAGATGCAAACTAAACGACAGGTAAATGAAGTTTTCTTCAAGGATCTGGACAATCCGCTGTTCTGGAAAACTGACTCCATCCACTATGCCGACGAACGTATCGTGACCGCAGACTTGATGAGGAGCAACCTCTCCACCCATCCGAAGATGATCATGTTTGATGCATGCTACAACGGTTCTTTCCATGAAGACGACTATATAGCCGGACAATACATTTTCAATGACGGCCGGACATTAGTGGCGCAAGGAAATACCCGTAATGTGTTACAGGACCGTTGGACCATAGAAATGATCGGTCTGCTGTCCCACGGCGTACGGGCCGGACAATACAACAGACTGATCGCATCACTCGAAGGCCATTTGTTGGGTGACCCGACCCTTCGTTTCGCTCCTGTCGAAGCCAACACCTTAAGTACCGACATGACCATACGCAAAAAAGACAAGGCCTATTGGATGGATTTGTTAAACAGCCCGTATGCCGATGTACAGGCTCTGGCGATGCGTATGCTTGCCGACACTGATACGCAGAAAGAATTATCCCCGTTGTTTTTGAAAATGTATCAAGAGAGCGGTTTCAACACCGTGCGTATGGAAGCCATCAAGTTGTTGAGCCGTTATCAGGATGCAAATTTCATTGAAGCACTGCGCGAAGGGTTGAACGACGCCTACGAAATGGTAGCCCGTCAGAGTGCCATTTATGCAGGATTCGTAGGTGACGATTCTTTATTGCCCGTTATTGTAGAGGCGCTGGTGGAGCATAACGAACGTTTACGCGTACAAATGAGTGCCAATAAGGCCTTGAGTCTCTATCCGAGGGAAAAAGTAGAAAGAGCGGTAGAAGACTTCTATGTAAAGGCCAACCGCTTGAATGAAACCGAAGAAAAAACGCGGTTGTTAAGAAGTTTGGAAAGAATGTCCGTACAAGAAGCGAAAAGCCATCAGACATTGATGGACACAACCGCTCCAGAAACGAAACGTATCAGTGCGATCCGTAGTGTACGCAACTATCCTTTCCATTTTCATGTGGATGATTATCTGAATGTAGTTCGTGATACTAACAATCCTTTGGAAGTACGAGTGGTAATGACCGAAGCATTAGGCTGGTTCACCTACTCCGTGCAACGTCCGTATATTCTCGGAGAGATGAAGAAAATACAACGATCAAGCATTCTTCCAGAAGAACTGAAAATTGAAATTGAACAGACAATTAGACGATTAAGTTTATGAATATGAAAAAATACATCATTTTGGCAATTACCGCTTTGTGTTCTATGAATATACAGGCACAAACGGTCGTGCATCCCAGTGTAAAAACGATGACTACCTTTGCAATTGTAGTCGACCAGAAAAGTTATGGTGAAGCAAAAAATGAGATTGACGCCTATCGTGCCAGTGTAGAAAAAGAGGGTTTAGGTACTTATCTGCTAATTGATGACTGGAAAAGGCCCGAACCTATCCGTACACAACTTATCAAATGGCACAACAATAAAAAAGCGCCGTTGGAAGGCTGTGTATTCATCGGTGACATCCCTATCCCGATGATCCGTGATGCACATCATTTATCTTCGGCTTTCAAGATGTCTCCGAAAGCCAATTGGCAAAGATCGAGTATTCCTTCTGACCGTTATTACGACGATTTTGGGCTAACTTTCGATTACATCAAACAAGATAGCTTGAAGCCGGACTATCATTATCTGACATTACGCGCCGATTCCAAACAATACATTTCACCGGATATTTATTCGGCCCGTATCCGTCCGTTACATTTGGAAGGGCAAGATCGTTACCAGATGTTGCGTGACTACTTGAAAAAGGCGGTTGCCGAAAAAGAAAAACAAAATATACTCAACCAGTTGACTATGGCCCGTGGTCATGGTTACAATTCCGAAGATCCTCTCGCATGGAGCGGCGAGCAAATGGCATTACGCGAACAGCTGCCGCAAATATTCAAGCCCGGCAATACTGTGAAATTCTACGAATTTGACATGCGCTATCCGATGAAGCCATTCTACCTGAACGAAGTCCAGCGTGAAGGATTGGACATCATGTTGTTCCATCATCATGGTGGTCCCACCATGCAATATATCAATGCTTATGAAAGCGGTTCCGGCGTCAATCTAAGTATTGAAAATACCAAAATATTCTTGCGGAGCAAAGTGCCCTCCTACGCAAAGAAGCATGGGCGTGAAGCGGCAATCAAAGAATATGCCAAACAGTATGGCGTACCTGAAAGCTGGTGTGCAGAGGCCTTTGATGAAGAAAAAATCGAATCGGATTCCATCTTAAATCGCAACATGGATATATATACCGAAGATATTCGCCTGTTAAGTCCCAATGCACGATTCATACTATTTGACGCTTGCTTTAATGGTTCTTTCCATTTGGATGACAACATTGTGGGCTCTTATATTTTTAATAAGGGCAGGACTATTTCCACTATGGGATGTACGGTCAATACTATCCAGGATAAATGGCCGGATGAGTTTATTGGTTTATTAGCAGCCGGCATGCGTATCGGGCAGTTTACCCGTTTCACCTGTTTCCTGGAAAATCATCTGATCGGTGACCCGACTTTCCACTTTACCGACAACGCGGGGCTGGATATGGATATCAACTCGACCCTGGTTTTGGAAGAAGGCAATACTGTATTTTGGAAGAAACAATTGAAATCTCCGATGGCTGATATGCAAGCGATGGCACTCCGCCAATTGTCCATGGCCGATTGTAAGGGGCTTGTTGACCTGTTAAAGAAAAGCTATTACGAATCGGATTATTTCGTAGTGCGCTTGGAAGCTTTACGCTTATTGGCATTGAACTACCCTACAGAAGCTGTCGACGTATTGAAAACTGCTATGAATGATAGCTATGAACTGATTCGTCGTTATGCGGTAGAATATGTTGAAAAGAACAGTAATCCGAAATTGCTTCCGGCATGGATAGAAGGCTATTTGCTTCGTGGACACGAAAACAGGTACCGCTTCAGATTTTTCAGTGGTATTGATATATTTGACCATGATACAGCTTTGAACGAATTGACAAGACAGTCCGCCGATTGGTCATTCTATGACCCTTCATACGTGAAAGAATTATCGGAATACTACCCTCGGCGAAAGGAAGGGCTTGAAAGAGATTTCTCTGTTATTAATAATCCAGAAAGTACTACTAAACAGATACAGAATGAAATAAGCATATTTCGTAATAAACCTATCGCTAAGGCAATTGAACCATTACTCAATATTATAAAGGATGAAAGTCGGGAAGAGGGGCTTCGCATAATATCCGCCGAAACGTTAGGTTGGTATAACTTATATTATGACAAGACAAACATTATCAAGGAGCTTGAGACATTCCAAACTTCCAAGAAAACAGTAATGAATGAAGTCGTTAAGACAATAAATAGGTTGAAAAGTAAAAATAGGTAAATCTTTGATATGGGTTACACTTGTATCTAAAGGAGTTTGTAGGTTAATCATTTCTTGGCTTCATAAGAAACGCATTATGATTCTTTATAGGGTTATAATGCGTTTTACTTGTCCAACAAGGTTGGTAATAAATTATCACTTTATAAAAACACTTGTCTTTATAAAGAGTTCCGCCGCTATGTATCGGTATATCAGGATATATGGTTATATTTCATACTCCAGATATCTTATCAACTGATTTTCGACTCCTAATATATACCGCAAATCGTATTGTGAATAGAATAGTGTCTTTTCAAAAATATTTTTTTCAATCCCATGTTGTTAATCGTCAATAATATATTCAGATGCATACTGCTGTATAAATTGCAATAAACCATCTATCGTTTTATTTTGTGACATATCCGCCGGTTAAAAACGTAATTGCTTCACCATTTCCTCACGAATTCTTTCATTCACCATTGACCATACATATTCCGCCATAGTCATCTGTGGATAATGATAAAGTATCAGCATAAGGTTGGTATTGATTTCTTCTTCTATTTTTATTTTCACAACCGAATACATAAGGATGAGAGTGGTATGGAATATTCAAATCTTTATTAATGATTAGGTCAAGCGTACGTCCCATGTTCGTGTCTTTCGGTAAGTCATATATTATGGATTGACTTTTAATGTAAATACCCTCTACACTTTTCTAAAAGTAATATAAAGCATTCAGTTTCTCAATGCAAATTTAGAATATCCAGAAATAAATAGTTCATATTCTGTTGGAATTTGTTGGTACTTTGTGTTAAATTTGCTGTCGGTTATTAAATTTCTATGGACACTATGGTTTTACAGAATGTATATGAACTGACTCAGGAAAGACTAGGTATAATATTTAAAGAATTCGATAATATATACATTTCCTTTTCGGGAGGAAAAGATAGCGGAGTATTACTGAATTTATGTATAGACCATATTCGTCGGAACCGTTTAAAACGCCGTCTTGGAGTATTTCATATGGATTATGAAATACAGTACAGCATGACTATTGATTATGTGGAACGGGTATTGGAAGCGAACAGGGATATACTGGAAGTCTATTGGATATGTGTACCTTTCCGTGTAACCACTTGCACCTCCATGTTCCAGAATTACTGGCGGCCATGGGACGAGGCCAAAAGGGAGGCATGGGTCAGGGAGATGCCTAAAAATGCAATGACTGTGGACAACTTCCCGTTTTATAACCGCCAAATGTGGGATTATGACTTTCAAGTGAAATTTTCTTGCTGGCTCCATCAGCAAAAGAATGCCCAACGTACCTGCTGTCTGGTAGGAATACGTACCCAAGAGAGCTATAACCGTTGGCGGGCTATTTATAAAAGTGCCAAAGAGCGGTATGAAGGATACGAATGGAGCACTCGAATAGACGAGGGAATATACAATCTCTATCCTCTTTACGACTGGAAGACAGAGGATATCTGGGTCGCCAACGGTCGGTTCCAATGGGACTATAACCGCTTATATGACCTGTATTACCAAGCGGGGATAAGCCTTGGCCGGCAGCGAGTGGCAAGCCCGTTCATCAATGAGGCTATAGAAAGTCTTGCCTTATACAAGGTCATTGATCCTAATACATGGGGGAGGATGATTGGTCGGGTGAACGGGGTTAACTTTTCCGGAATTTACGGGAATACGCATGCTGTTGGTAGGAAAAACGTCCGTCTGCCGGAAGGATATACGTGGAAATCGTTCATGGAGTTCCTACTTTCAACCCTGCCTGAGCAGACCCGGAAAAGGTACCAATCCATACTGGTAACCAGTATGAGGTTTTGGAAGGAAAAGGGGGGAGTCCTCAGTGATGCAGTCATACAGAAACTGAAGGACCGTAACATTCCTATTCAAGTAGGTGACAGCACCAATTACAAGACAGACAAGAAACCGGTAAAAATGGACTATCTGGACGATATCGACATTGAAGAATTCCGGGAAATACCTACCTATAAAAGGATGTGTATATGCATCCTGCGCAATGACCATACCTGTAAGTATATGGGATTTGCTCTAAACAAAGAGGAGACCCTGATGAGAAACAATGCCATGAAAAAATATAAGTATATTCTATGAATATCTTATATGGGAATATCGCGGTTATTATTCAGAATTCATGAAATTGGACGGTTGGGTAAATATGTCATGTGTATTCGATTTCTTTTGGAGTGATTATTACAGAAAAGCCCCAGATATGTTTCGCTCTTTTTCATCGTGTACTATTGTTACACAGATACGGACTTATCGTTGCAAACCTGCCCAAAACATGAAACGCACTTCACCCGACAGATGAAATTAAAATACCGACCAAGGAGAAACAAGTGGAAACGAAACCGGCTGCAAGAATGCACTCAATTTCGGCACATGACTATTCACAATAGGAAACCGGTACTGTTCCGTACATTGTCAACTACGGAGGGGAAAACTACAAGTACTATCTTCCTGAAAAGGTCATGAATATTTTTGAGAATGAATATGACTACCGGAGTGTTGTTTATTCCGTTGAACTTACCAATCCGGCAGCAGCTATCTTTGTTGAATTGGCAGCATTGAGCCAATCTCCAGCAAGCAGCGGAGGTGGTGACGGTCAAAGCGACCTGTCGTGGAGGGATAAGAATGAGGACGATATGAAATGGATACGTCGCTGTATGGATACGGTAACTTGTCATTTGGGCAAGAAACGGAAAACAGGAATAAGGAGATAACAGTTTACGGTAAGAACATCACAGGAATCAGCAGGATTCAGAAGGAGATAAACAAAGCTCCCGAAGTTCAAAATGCGGCAGTTTTTCGCAGGAGGTTAAGGTTGCAGCCGCCAGTTGGCAGCCGTTTATAATGCGACAGAAACGTTTTGTGAAAAGACAGGCAAACTCGACACCACACTTGACAAAAGACTGGACGATATTCGTAATGCTTCTACAGTGGTTATTCTGCCCGAGACCATTCGATATTTGACAGAAGTGCACGGCAGCTTCTGCCACATGTTTGGCAGTACAATTGAAAAATCGCGGTACAGGACTAATAAACCAATTGGATAACTGGTATTAGAAAATGGAGCAACGGATAGCGGAACATGAAAGGATGATCCGCAAGCAAACGGAACGTATAACTGTCCCTGGCAACCTGTTCTATTGCTTCGCGCCCATGTTTGTGCTCCTTGCCATATTCTTTGGTATCGTGTTTTAGGCAAACAGCGGCCTTTCCACATAAAGCTGTTGCAAAGTCTTCCGTGGATATTCCTTACTTTTATGATTATCAGTAACACAGCCATTATCTTTCACTGTTTGGCATAATCATAGACGGTAACAAAGGGAAAATAAAAATCACAGATCTATACTAATTTGCTGGTATTCCTACCAATATTGAAACAAAGTTTATACCTTTGTGCACAGTAATCACTAATGGATATCATGGCAAAAATTAAAGTTCAGAATACAGAGATAACTATCATCAACCACGATGATAAGGATTATATATCATTGACAGATATGGTGCGTAACATAGAGAACGGATTGGCTCTTATCGAAAAATGGTTACGCAACAAGAATACGATAGAGTTTCTTGGAATATGGGAAGAAATGTACAATCCGGATTTTAATTCCCCCGAATTCGAGGGAATTAAAAATGAAGCCGGACTAAATCGGTTTATTCTTTCAGTGAAGCAATGGACTGAAAAGACCAATTCGAGAGGGCTTATTGCAAAAGCCGGACGCTATGGCGGTACTTATGCCCATAAGGACATTGCGTTTGAATTTGCCTCTTGGGTTTCTCCCCAGTTCAAACTCTATCTGCTGAAAGAGTTCCAACGCCTGAAAGAACAGGAACAAACACAATTAGGCTGGACCGCCAAACGTGAGCTATCCAAGATAAATTACCGCATACATACCGATGCAATCAAGCAGAACCTTATTCCTGCCGAAGTAACAGCCAAACAAGCCAATATTATCTATGCTGACGAAGCCGATATGCTGAATGTGGCGATGTTCGGCATGACCGCTAAGATGTGGCGTGAACAACACCCCGAACTGAAGGGGAATATCCGGGATTATGCTTCTATTAACGAATTGATTTGCCTCTCAAATATGGAAAACCTCAATGCGGTATTCATAGACCAAGGCATTCCGCAGGGTGAACGGTTGATTAAACTTAATCAGATTGCAATTCAACAGATGAAAGTTTTAGAGGGTAATAACAACGACCGCAAGCTACTAAAATAAAGAAACTACTTTTAGAAGTATGACGTTTGGCAGGCCTTCCTTCCAACGAATATAATATAAAAAACATCGGAGTGACTTTCAAACCGCTCCAATGTTTAAATCTTCAGTTATAACTATTAATTCACTTTACCAATACTCAATGGCTCTTTTCTCAATGTATTCTTCTGGCAATGTTTGTTTTTTCCCGATATAATTCATGTCATCATCGTAGTCGTCATATTCAGTGGCATAGCTAACCTTTCGTTCCGTCCAATTGTTTTTCTTGTCGAACTGCGTATAGGTGTAATGATAGGTGGTTACACCTTCTTCGGGATGTTCCTCTATCATGGTTGAGGGATATTTGTCATTCCCCTTATATTGGTAGGTACATGTAACCATTGCCATTTGTGAACAAAATACATGTTTGATGGGCCGTTGGCTACTGTCAAACGTGTACTCGTGGTTGAGTTCGATATTGGTGTCCGAATCCGTATCGGAATGTAATCCATCCTTTATTGCTATATTGACTACAGCTTTTTCCCAGCCACTTACATTATAAGACGTAGGTGTAAGATATTTGTATGTCGTTTCTTTATCAAAGCTATTTTTCTGATATACAAGATTGTCCGACTAGTCAAATTTCAAGCATTCGTGTTCCTCCTTACTTGTTTAGGTATCAGTTTTTCAATTTTCCAAAGCACTATCGGCGGCATGGCTAGTTCCGGCAGGATCTCTGCGGCCGTTACTCCTGATCGAGCCATGTAGCAAGGAGATGAAATTGGTCAAGGTTAGGTTACGACTGCCCCCTGTTCGAAATGGCTAATTGTAATCTGGGCTACTTCCGATTGTTCGACCGGTTACTTCCTGCCCTTGCCGGTCGGTTTTCCAGACGCAAATTTGGACTGTCGCGCTTGATTCCGTCGCTTTGAAGTGCATTTCCTGTAAAATTCTTCCTTTCCGCGAAAGAGTAATTTTCCGGAAAAAGCGTCGGAAATAGCTTGTTCGGCAGTCCCCTAAAGCATCTGTAAATCCCAAGCGGTTCAGGCAGAAAAAGAACCGAACAAAGGGAAATAAAATAAATCATTAAAAATTAAAGACAATGGGCATCAAAGAAAGCAAAGAGTACAAACTCGCGAAAGATTGGGAAATGTCGGTAAATAACTACGGATTCAATCCCAAGCGGTTTGCGGCTGCCATTCCCGAAAAGCACCCGACATTGCAACAGAGCCTTTACCGGCTTATTAAAGAATGTATTGCAGTCATGGCGGACGAAACGCGTCACTACGACGACCGCAACCGAGCCTCGCACGAAGAAGCAAAGTGCATCATGGAATATCTCAAGGAAAACGGAAAACACATCCCATTAAGATAACAAGCTTATGAAAACACAAGAAGTACAATTCGACGGCAATACTTACATCTGCCGTGTAGTAAACTCAAACGAGGGTGAAGAACTCCTTATCGGATCGACTGCCTTGCTTGATGTCCTCCAGCCTGGCAGCTTCAACGACGAAAACGAGGGTTTTGCGAGTAAGGAAGCCGAAAGGCTCTACGACAAGATTTTTTCTTCACGGACAAAAACGGTCTCAAATTACCAGACGAGGACCTGATTGCCGAACTGAAGCAGGACAATCCCGAATGGTTCGAATAACAATAAAATTAAAGTCATAATTATGGAAGAGTATGCAATACAGGTCGCACAGACCGCCAAAGAACAGTTAATAACCATGACACCGGCAAGTGTCCTCATGTCATGGGGTATCAAGGAATTTACCGCCATGGTGTACAACGGTATGCCTGCACTTCGTATCAAGGTGAACGGACGGTTGCACACCGGCTACGTGATAGTTGCGCTCAACGGCTCTGATTACTATGAGGTGTATCTGCTGCATGGAATCACCGCGGTATGTGTTAATGAGGAGGTCTGTTTCGATGAACTGGGTGATGTCATCGACAGAGCCATCGAAAAAGGCACGGACGAAAACGAATACAAAAAGTTCTGCGAGCAACAGCGTGCTCTACTATTCGGTGGCAGACTTACCTGATTCATAGATATAATATAGAAGACACCGCCCACATCGAAATACGGGCGGTGTTTCGCGTGAATACCCTGTTATAGTTTATAAGAGTGCGTACAAAATACAATGTTTCCTATCAATAGAAAATATTACATAGCCTGTCAATCCGTTTGCAAAAGTACATATTTCATAACGAGATAGGTTTTATTTTCTTTCTCGTCTATAACGAGGATACTGGACACGCATTTTTTCTTGCCAATAGGTCCGCCTTTAGGGAGGCGTTGGAAATCCCGGGAACTGACATTTACAGTTGTTCCCATTCACACACATCTCCCTGCAAATAAACCCAATTCATCACTTCTTCAGTTCGAAGCCCAGCCTTAACCCGTCATACGAGTCCGCGATGCTGTTGATCGTGGATGCCGTGGAATTGACTCTTGATGCTGTACTCGCGACGGTTTTCAGCACGGACATCAGTTTGTCCGCCTTGAAGACAAAGCTCATGCTCTCACCGGTGACGGTCACGTATGCCACGAGACAGTCTGCAATTTTACATCGTAAGCATAAAAACATTTTTTGAGAAATAAAATAAAAACAACTTTTTTGCACAAAAAATAAAAATATATTTACTTTTATTTGTGTCTATAAAAAATTACTCGTTACTTTGTAATCAATAATACCTATTGTGATTCAGAAGTATATAGCAGAAGCAAATTAATAGTAAAATTCTCTTTTTATACGCGTTTACCGTCGTGACGACAGGAATAGTAAAAAATAAATTTGCCTTATTTTTATCTAAGGCAGCTGAATATACTAGTTTGTGTTTGTTATAAGATATCTCGTCGTGATGATGAGATATCCTTTTTACCTGATAACTTTTTCACAATTAAACTTTACTAATATTATTTTATGAAGTCTCCATCTGTGACGGATCGAGGCTTTACCCCAAAAGAGTTTATAATGAATATCTTTCACTATTAAAATATAACTAGCCGATTTATCTTTAGCGATATTTAATTTTATTTGCTTGATATATCCTTTAGTGATTTCCCTTTGTTATTCATAAATCCTATAGGTTTATTCCGGGCAGAGAATCAATAAAGCATCCCTACCCGGTGTTGGTTATAAAATCTTTGCCAGTGCTTTTATCAACTCTTTTGTAGATTCGTTAGTAAGACATACAGAAATTGTTCCATCCTCTGCAACATCTTCCACTTTCACATTTTCGATCTCAAAAATCGGTTCATTGATATGCGCGGTGTACAACGGTATGCCTGCATTTCGTATCAAGGTGAACGGATGGTTGCACGCCGGCTACGTGACGGTCGCACTCAACGGCTCTGATTACTACGAGGTATGTCTGCTGCATGGAACCACCGCGGTATATGTTAATGAGGAGGTCTGTTTCGATGAACTGGGCGATGTCATCGACAGAGCCATCGAAAAAGGCACGGACGAAAACGAATACAAAAAGTTCTGCGAGCAACAGCGTGCTCTACTATTCGGTGGCAGACTTACCTGATTCATAGATATAATATAGAAGACACCGCCCACATCGAAATACGGGCGGTGTTTCGCGTGAATACCCTGTTATAGTTTATAAGAGTGCGTACAAAATACAATGTTTCCTATCAATAGAAAATATTACATAGCCTGTCAATCCGTTTGCAAAAGTACATATTTCATAACGAGATAGGTTTTATTTTCTTTCTCGTCTATAACGAGGATACTGGACACGCATTTTTTCTTGCCAATAGGTCCGCCTTTAGGGAGGCGTTGGAAATCCCGGGAACTGACATTTACAGTTGTTCCCATTCACACACATCTCCCTGCAAATAAACCCAATTCATCACTTCTTCAGTTCGAAGCCCAGCCTTAACCCGTCATACGAGTCCGCGATGCTGTTGATCGTGGATGCCGTGGAATTGACTCTTGATGCTGTACTCGCGACGGTTTTCAGCACGGACATCAGTTTGTCCGCCTTGAAGACAAAGCTCATGCTCTCACCGGTGACGGTCACGTATGCCACGATCTTGATGCCGAGCTTTCCTTTCATCGTTACGGTCTTGGCGTCGCTGTCGAAAGTGTAGGTTCCACTGGAGGTCTTGCCCTTGATGGTGCACGAATAGGAGCCGTCTTCGCTAAAGGTATACTGACAACCGTCCATCCCTACCTTTTCGTATACCGCTTGTATTTTCTCTTCCACTTCCTTGGCGGCCACCTCTCCGCCGGCCTTTGCCAAAAGGTTGTCACTTTCGAACCGGCACTCCGGTCCGACATACGTCCATGTACCGATAATGGAGGATTCCGTGGTCGTTTTGTCGCCCACCACGCTTTTCAACACACCGCTCAACACTGATTTTAAGTCTTGCGCTCCGGCATTTCCGGCTGCCGCCGTCATAACTGCTGCCAGACACAAACATTTTACTAACCTGTTTCCTTTCAGTTTCATTTTCTTGTCAATTTAAGTTTCTATTATTTTTAGGATATAATCAAATATTTCCGCTATTTGTCATGCTCCTGTACACTTTTTCCTACTTGTCTAAGGAATGCAGTCGCAAGAACTCCATAAGCTGCTGCCTGTAACTGTCGCCTACTGGAATCCGTTCCTCTCCGATAACGATGCGCATGCGCTCTATCTCCTTCACCTTTCTTATGTTGACAATCCAAGAGCGATGCACCTGCAGGAAGCAGGGCGGGAGCTTCTCTTTTATCTGGGACATTGAAGTACTGACGATGACCGGCTTCTTCTCTTCGGTGTGTATCTTCACGTAATCCCTCATTCCCCGTATGTAGAGTATACCAGCAATACGAATGTTGACATACTTGTATCCGTCCTTGGCCAACAAATAGTCTTCATCGGACGTGGTTGCCATGCTGTTGGAAACTTTCGCCAGTTTCAGCAACCTGCCTGCCGCACGTTGAAAGTTCGTGAAATCAAAGGGCTTCAGTAGATAGTCTACGGCGGGGAAGCGGTAGCTTTCCACCGCGTATTCCGTGTGGGCGGTGGTAAAAACTACCATCGGCGGATCAGGCAGGGAAGAGACCATCTCCATGCCGTTCAGGTCGGGCATGTTGATATCCACGAACAAAGCGTCCACCCGCCGTTCCATCATCACCTGTACCGCTTCCATGGGGGAGTCGCACAGTGCCACAAGTTCAAGAAACGGTATTCTGCGGATATAGCTCTCCAATTTCTCCAGCGCTATCGGCTCGTCATCAACGGCCATGCATCGTATCTGTATCATATTCGCAAGGGATAATCAGTTTTACTTGATAGATCTTTTCTTCTTTTTCCGTGATGTCCAACGTGAAGCCGCTACCATAGAGCAGCTGCAACCTCTGTCGGAGGTTGGTAAGGCCTATACCTCCCGTGCAGCCGTCCTTCGGAGGACACCTGTGGATGCTGTTCGTGCAGTCGAGGTGGAGCGTATCCTTTTCCATATACAGCCGTATTTCCACGAAAGATGGGGTCTGGTAGCTTATGCCGTGCTTGAAGGCGTTCTCAATGATGCTGATGAACAGCAGGGGCGGAAGGAGGATACGCTCCCGGTTTCCCTCGGGCAGTTCGAGGCTGATGCGCACCTTCCGGCTGGAATAGCGCTTGCGCATCAGTTCTACGTAACCTGCGATGAAATCCATCTCCTTGTACAGCGGGGTGCGAGGTTTCGCCCCCTCGTAGAGCATGTAGCGCATGAGTCCCGACAATTCCATGATCATCACCTGCGCCTTGGCGGGGGCTATCTCTATCATCCCATGTATGTTGTTGAGTATGTTCATGAAAAAGTGCGGGTTGATTTGTGTCTTGAGATGTTCTAACTCGTGCTGCAGGTGTGCAGCTTCCAGTCTGCGTGCCTTCTCCTGCTCCTCTTGGTAGCGGAAAAAGAAGGCGATGGCCAAGTCGAAGCCCAGCATCAGGGCGGCGATCACGAAATCCAGCAACAAGGGCATGGGTATCTCTTCGTGTCCGGCGGGATGCGAAGGGCGCAAAGCGGGAATTTCCAGTTCACCGCCTGCGGTATTCTTCCCGCGTTCTGAGTCATCCCTGTTCGGAAAGGGTTTCCCACCGGGAGGCCGTCCGTGGGGCGGCACACGGTGTTCCTGGACGGATGACACGCGTGGCTTCTCTATGTCCGAATAGTAGCGGTAGAGTCCGAAAAGACAGAGCAGTCCTATCACGGAGAGGACATAGACCTGTACACGGTGATGCATGAACAGACAGCGCACCGGCAGGCGGTGGATCAGGAAGAGCAGGAAAAAGGGAAGTATGGCCGCCCAAGAGTGCAGGACACCGTCCCACGAAAAAGCACTACCCACCCTCACAGCTACCACCAGAGCAGTGGATACGGGATATCCCCACACCATCCCCCAGAGGATGACATAGACAAGCCACGCGTATGAACGGGAAGCCGGGATCTTCATTCTTACTGCCATTTATCCGTCTTTATACAAAGAACTGTCATTTCCTGTCCCTTCTGCCTTCCGGTACGGCCAGTCGCCGTTGCTCCGTCCAGCGGGCATACTGCTCGTCAGTAAGCACCTTCTTCAGTTTCTTCTCGCGCTTCTTGCGCTGTTTCTCCATCTTTTCCCTGTCGCCTGACGGTGCAAAATCGCGGGGAGGACGGCGGTCCATGCCTTCGGGCGGACGGTTCCCGTGCAATTCCTGTCTGAAGCCTCCGCCCCTCCCGAAGTCCGGTGCCCCTTCCGGCCTGCCGCCCGTGCGGGGCATTGCCGTTTTATTCTCCGCGTCTTCACGCGCCCATTTCAGGTTCAGCTTGTAGAGCTTGTCATACTGCTTCTTTGTAAGGTCAAGCAGCGAGTCCATGCGGTCGGTGGTATGCCGTGCCGACTTCTCGGGCGAGAGGGGCACGGGTTTATAATGTTTCTCCTGCCGGCCGGGCATGTCCTTGTCCACCTCCTGTGCCGTGACTGTGCCGCCGTAAACGAAGAGTACGGCACATACGACCATCCAAAACTGTCTTCTAATATCCATATGTCTGTAATTTAATTTTTTCGAAAGTAAAAATAGCGTGAAACATCAAAAACAGCAAAATTAAATCTGCCAAACCGTCGTTTTCCTCTGCCAAACGGCGTATATTCCGCCAGCATTTGCCGGCAATAAAGTCCCGTTGGCAGATTTTTTTTGTGCGCGTATGCCGATCCGTTTACCTTTGGATCCGTAAATTAATGGCCAAATATTAAAAATATGGACAGGATCAACAGCATATTGCAGGGATTTGCCCCCATCTCGCTAGATGAGATGTCACGGGTGCGCCTGATGAACCGTATCGACACGAAGTACGTCACGACCGTACCATATCTTGTCAGACTGCTGGAGATGGCCGGCGGGGAGTACAGTGTGCAACAGATCGGCGGGTTATGTGACATACCCTATTACACCTGCTATTTCGACACCCCCGACCGTGACATGTTCGCCCAGCACCAGAGAGGTCGCAAGGCACGGCAGAAGATTCGTCTGCGCGTGTACGAAAACTCGGGCACGGCGTTCCTGGAAATCAAGGATAAAGACAATCGTGGGCGTACGGACAAGAAACGCATTCCCTGGACCGGTACCGGTGAGGACATCATGCCGTATTCGGACTTCATCCGGACCCATTCGCATTACATGCCGGAAAGCCTTGCCCCCCAGGTGCGGAACCGTTTTCGCCGCATCACGCTGGTCAATCGTCTCCTGACTGAGCGTCTCACCATCGACACCGGACTATGCTTCTCCAACGTGTCCACCAGGTGCGGGTGCTCGTTGGAAGGACTTGTCATCATAGAGCTCAAACGCGACGGGAATACCCGCTCGCCCGCTGGGGAGATGCTGCACGCACTGCACATCCATCCGGCCGGATTCAGCAAGTACTGCGTGGGCATGGCGCTCACTGACCGGCAGCTCCAGCAGAACCGATTGAAGCCAAGGCTGCGGATGATACGCCGCCTGCTGTATCCTGCCTGCCGCACTAGTACAACAACAATACTTAACAGATAAACATAGAATGATTATGGACGAATTAGAATTTATGGATGTACCTTTGGTGGACATGGTTGATATGTGGCAGCTGTTGTTGCGCTTCGCGTTCAACACCCTTGTCACGTGGTGTATCATCCATTTCCTTTATTATCCCAAGAGCAGGCGCAGGGACTACTACTTCACGTTCATGCTCATCAGCGTGAGCGTCTTTTTCCTGATATTCCTGCTGGGAGGTGTCAAGCTCAAAATCGGATTTGCCCTGGGGCTTTTCGCCATTTTCGGCATCATACGCTACCGTACCGAGTCGATGCCCGTACGTGAGATGACCTATCTGTTCGTGCTCATCGCCCTCTCGGTCATCAATGCGCTGGCCGTGACGCTCAGCTACGCCGAGTTGGTGGTCACGAACCTGATCTTTATCGTGTTCATACGCGTGTCCGAGGACAACCGATGGATCAGCCACGTCTCCTGCAAGCTGGTTCTCTATGACCGTATAGACCTTGTCCTGCCGAGCCGCAGGGCCGAACTGGTCGGGGACCTGCAACGGCGTACCGGACTCACGGTTGTCAGGGTTGAGGTCGGGGCGATGGATTTCCTGCACGATACGGCCATGTTAAGGGTCTACTATGCCGCCGATGGTGAGGATACCAATACGGTGGACCAGTTGATGAAATTACCTAAAACGACAGAATAATGAGAAAGGGAAGGATTATATTATTGCTAGCAGCCTTATGTATGGGTGCACCGGCCCTGCGGGCCCAGGGCCTGTGGACATCAGCCGGGATGAAATTCGGGTTGGCAAAGGGATTGTCGGGATACGTCGAGGGCGAGTTTCGCACGGCGGACGGGCTGGACGGGACAGAACGCTGGGCTGCCTCGGCGGGGCTGGACTACAAACTGTGGAGCTGGCTGAAGATGTCGGCGGGATACACATATATACACAAGCATGTCGAGAGCCGTATAACTAAGAAAGGAAATATCGTCTCCGATTACTGGCAGCCCCGCCACCGCGCATCTTTCGCCCTGACGGGCAGCTACTCGTGGAACCGATTCACCTTCTCCTTGCGTGAACGCTACCAATACACTTATCGTACGGAACAGACCGTGCCCAAGCGGGACGGTGACGACGGTTCGATGAAGGCGGACGAGTTGATCGAAGCATCGCACAAACATGTGTTGCGCTCGCGCCTGAAGGCAGAGTATAACATCCGTAAAAGCGGCTTCATACCCTTCGCCTCCTGCGAACTATATAACTCCCTGTCCGGCTTTGCGTACGAGAAAACGCGCTGGACGGTAGGTACGGACTACAAGTTCAACAAGCGCCATTCGGTAAGTGTGTTCTACCGCTACATAGACCAGAGCGATGACGATGACACGAACGGGCATGTCATAGGCGTAGGCTATTCGTTCAGGCTTTAATGTAAATAATGTAAATAAAGAAAATTATATGGTTATGAGACATAGTATGAAAAGAATGGCCGTACTTGTGACGGTAGCCCTCACGCTTGTCCTAGGGACAGTATTCTCGTCCTGCACGACGGACAACGACTTTGAGGAGCGGGAGATGGTTCCCGGGGACCTACCGGGTGGCGGTAATGGCAGCGATGACGGCGACGCGCCGAATTTCGACCCCACTATAATCGGCTGGGACGGACAGAAAGCGGACGATGCGGCAATGGATATCGCAGGGGCGGACGAGGATATTTATTGGGAAGCGAACGGGTTCGGCGATAACGGTGGCGTGACCGTTAATGTTGTCTACTCGGGAAGTTCGGCTACGGTGACTACTTCCGACACCTCTGTGGGATATTACACGGACGGGGCCTATGTTACCATCGACATGTTAACCTATTCGGTGAAGAATGTGGAGATCGTGGTTTCCGGAAAGAGCGATGATGGGCAGCTGAAAATCTACGGGGAAAAGAAGTTCAAGCTCACGCTCTCGGGCGTGGAACTTACCTCGGGCAAGGGACCCGCCATTAACGACCAGTGTAAGAAGCGTGCATTCGTACATCTGACGGAAGGCACGACCAACTGTCTGACCGACGCTGCGTCCTATTCGGAGGAGCCCCGTTATCTCAACGGGGGGAGTTCGGTAAGCGAGGACCGCAAGGGATGTTTCTTCAGCGAGGGCAACCTGATTTTCAGCGGTACAGGTGTGCTGGTAGTGGAAGGCAACTACAAGCACGGCATCGTCACCGATGGTTATTTCTACATGCGTCCCGGTGTTACGATTGCCGTAACGGGAGCAGCGAAGAACGCCATCCATGTCAAGGGTGATGAAGACGACAAGATCGGTGTATATATGGCTGGAGGTTTGATTTACGCCAACGTGTCGTCCACAGCGGGCAAGGGTATCAAGACCGATCTGGATGCCGAAATTGCCGGTGGGAGACTCCTGCTGAACACTTCCGGGAATGCAACTTACGATGCAGACGAGAAGGACACTTCCTCGTCCGCCGGCATCAAGACGGACGGCAATGTCATCATTTCCGGGGGGACACACACCCTGAAAAGTACCGGCACGGGCGGAAAGGGTATCAATGCTGACGGGGAGATCCACGTATCAGGCGGAGAGACGACCGTGACGACCACGGGCGGCAAGTATAACTACTCGCAGAGCCTGACTTCCTCGCCCAAGGGGGTAAAAACCGACGGTAATATTACCGTGAGCGGCGGCAAGCTGAATATCTCCGTTACGGGAGTAAGCGACGGTTCGGAGGGGCTGGAAAGTAAGGCGACACTGACCGTCACTGGCGGAGAGGTATACTCGTATGCCTATGACGACGCCATCAATGCCGCCTCGGCCATCAACATCAGCGGTGGAAAAGTCTATGCCTATGCAAGCAACAACGATGGTATCGACTCCAATGGTTCGCTGGTCATTTCCGGGGGACTGGTCATCGGCGTAGGGACATCCGCACCGGAGAGTGGTATAGACTGCGACAACAGCAACAGTTTCAGAATCAACGGCGGCACGGTCATCAGCCTGGGTGGAACCTTGCAATCCACTCCCTCCACATCCAGTACGCAGCGGTCGGTGGACTATAACGGAGTATCCGCTACAAAGGGATCGAAGATTTGCGTGTTGAACAGTTCGGAAACGCCAATTCTGACATTTGAGTTCCCCCGGACGATGAGCGGCGCGGCATTCTTCTTCAGTACGCCTGACATCGCCTCGGGAGCATCATACACCGTTTCTTCGGGCGGTTCGCTCGGCGATTACACAGACTCATGGAACGGATGGTACGGAGGTGGCACATGGTCAGGCGGTTCGCAGGTGGGGACCTTCACTTCGAGCAGCATCGTGACCACAGTCGGTAGCAGTGGTTTCGGTGGCGGTGGTATGCCGGGCGGCGGCCCAGGAGGCTGGTAAAACCGTATGGTACAATAACGGGTAGCAAAGAGGGTGTGTCAAAACTGACACATCCTCTTTTTTATATCGTTTCATTCGCTTCTCTCTATAGTATTTTTCTATGCCGCAATCTTTCGAGTAGTATACGTCATAATTGCTATTTGGGTTCTGTAATGTTTTCTCCATCGGCTATATAGGCTATTAATCAGTTTATAAAGGGTTCTATAACCTTCTTTAGCGAGTTTGGCACACATTTTCTTGATGTTAAAGGCTATTGCGAAGAAGGCAAAGTCCATTGTAACCTTGTCTTTTCCAACATGTCGGAAACGTTGGTATACCATATTGTATTTCATTTGTCCGAATACGGCCTCCGGTTCTATGCACCGCCTGCCTCTATGTTTGATTCCTTCTTCAGAAGTCTGTCTTTCACGTGCTCGTTTTTTGTATTCATTCAACCTGTGATTGACTTCAATAATACGATTTCCACGAGCTTTAAAACAACTTCCACGTAGAGGACACCCTTCGCATCTTTGGGCTTTATAGCGTGCACTTTGAGTAACATAACCGCTTGCAGTTTTATCCCGTTTGGTTCCTATACGATTCATGTGCTGTCCCATCGGGCAAACGTAATAATCCTCATCCTCATTGTAATAAAGGCTATCAGCATGAAACGGATTGGGGGTATAACGAGGACGCTGCTCTTTATGGAAAAAGTTATATTTGCCAAAAGACTCTATTCCATTCTCCTGCATAAACCGGTAATTTTCTTCTGCCCCGTAACCGGAGTCTGCCACACCGATACCCGGAAGCCTTTCGTAGCGGTGTAGAAAGGAAGTAAAGAAAGGAATGAGCGTGAGTGTATCGGTTGGATTAGGAAAGAAACCGAAGTCTGTAATAAACTGATTCTCCGTGCCTATCTGCAGATTGTATCCGGGTTTGGTCTGTCCATTCTTCATGGCATCCTCTTTCATACGCATGAATGTAGCGTCATGGTCGGTTTTAGAATAGGAATTGCGCTCACCAAGAATGTCAAGATGATTGTCGTACTCCATGAGCTTGTCCCGATGGCTTTCAAGTTCCTTTATTTGTTTCTTCTTTTGGCGACGGGCCTTTTTCTCTTCCTTACCATTCGGTTCAGGAACATGTTCCAGGGCGTTTTTAAGTTCATTCACTATATCAGAGAGCATAGCGGGGCTAAACTCCACAGGTGTATCTTTTACTGAATTCTCCTGCGCGATGCTTTCATCCACCTGTTCTAAAAGGACACGGATTTTATCTATCAGCTTTGCCCGGTTTCTTTCAACCGTCTTGCGCCAGACGAAAGTGTATTTGTTTGCCTTGGACTCAATCTTCGTACCATCAATATACTCTACATCAAGGCTGATAAAACCTTTGTCGGCAAGGATAAGAATCAGCTGGGTAAAGACATTATTAATCTCTTCTTTTACACGGTTGCGGAAACGGTTTATGGTTACAAAGTCCGGCTTCTGATGACCGGAAAGCCAGATGTAATGAATGTCTCGAAGTAACAGCTGCTCGATTTTACGGCAGGAGTAGATATTGTTCATGTAAGCATAGAGGATCACCTTAAGCATCATTTTAGGATGATAAGGCCAGCGACCTGTTTCCCTATAGAGTTTCTTGAAATTATCCAAATGAAGGTTATCAACTATCGCGTTGACAATGCGCACAGGAGCGTTCTCCGCTATGTTTTCATCAATTCTTTGCGGAAAAAGTACAGTTTGGTTGGGAATGTAAGGACGAAAATGTAACTTTGCCATAACTTAAAAGCTTATGCCTAAAGTTACAAAAACTTTGGGAAATAACAAAGTCCGAGCTTGTGAAAGTCCGGACTTTGCGCATAATAAAGAGGATGTGTCAGTTTTGACACACCCCCATATATGCTTTTATCGATTCAGTTATTTGTTCTTAATCTTATATTTATCCTATTCTTAGACACACTAAAAGCTAAATGGTAAAATCACAATTTCCATCTTTTCTCATCAACTCATAAAAAGATTTCTTGTTGCAGTACCCGCAAGTTGCTAACAATCAAAAAATATCATAATATCCTATTGAATGGCAAATTATAGGGCTACAATATCCAGACTTTGGATTACCATTTTCTTTAGATAGATCCGCGCCGGTTCAGTACATCCTTTATCATTTCTTTTACATCCTGACCTACCTGTATAAAATTTTTATATAGAATGCGCTCTCGCTCCTCCCTCGACTTGAACGTGTAGAACTTGGGCAGCGGCACGTACGCTGCTTCCTCTTTTTTGATTTCCGCTATGTTGAAATCTGTCTTGCAAAAAAACTTCGTGGTCTTGAACTCCTCCGCCTCCTGGATGTTCATAGAGCCGCCCATGCCGGTTTTCGTCTTGATGAAGTCCCGCGCCGTCTGTCCGCAGAGCCATCCCGTCGCCATATCCGAGATTTTCGAGGCGGGCACAAGGCTGTCCATGTTCTCGTTCAGGTTGATAGAGGTTTTGTCTCGGTCGATGGTTACGCCTTTCTTTACCTGTACCACCTTGCCGAAAATGTCGTTCGACAGCCATTCCAACGTCTCTTTCGAACGTGCCGAGCCACTGATTACGTTACCCACGGTCGTAATGATTTTCTCCATACCCACTTTCCCGTAGTCGGCCTCCAACTGCGGCAACTCCTGAAAACCAAGTGTTACCGATACCTTGTTGCTTCGCGCCGTACCGATCAGCCGGTCTATCTTGTGGAAGTACAAGGTTGGCAGCTCGTCCACGATGATGCTCACAGGGACGTTCTTTCCCTGCCCGGTGTTCACGCGTGTAACGAGACGGTTCAGGATAAGGGCATTCAGTGCACCGATGATACTCTCCATTTCTGGGTCATTTGCTATCAGCAGGTAGCTCGGATTCTTCGGGTCGCTCACCTTCAGGTCGAAATCGTCTCCGTCCCGGTGGAATATCCAGTAGCTCTCCTTGGTCGCCAGACGCGAGGTATAAACGCGCAACGTACCGATCATGCCTTCCAATTGTTCCATCGCCTTGTTTTTGAAAGCTGTCTGGAACGGGCCGAGTAGCGGCGTAACCTCGTTATCCGTTTCCAGTACCTCGAAAATGGTCTGGTAGCTCTCGTTCAAAAATGACAGGATATGCGGCATATCCGAGTATTTACCTAACCAGTAAGCCGGTTCTACGATGTTGCCGCCCTCACGGTCGCGCACCACGCCTGTCGGTTTCCAAAACTTCGTCTGTGGATCTTGCCGTTTCTCCGCATATAACGGTTTGCCGTTAGCGTCGTAGGGTTCTCGCTCGTAGTTCACGAAGAAGTAGATACAGGCGGCGAGGAAGTTCACGGCCGAGGTCTGGAAGAACTGGTCGCTGCCGCCGCCTCCCTCTTTCTTGCCTTTTTGTAAGGACTCCAACAACGTCTCCGCCGTCTCACTGGCTGCCGCAAGGTTGTTGATGTACTTTGCCTGAATCGGGTTCACCCGCCGGCTGTACTCCACGTCCACGAAATTAATCATGTTGAACTTGCACCCCTTGGGTACTCTACCCAGTTTCTCGTTCTTCTTGTAGTGGTAATACAATTTTGTGGCGAGTGTCGGGAATTTGTAATCATAAACCACCATGGCAAACCCTTTTGCCGAATGTTGCCGGATGAAAGGCTCGATAATCGACATGGTCTTCCCGCTGCCCGGAGTTCCGACTATCCACGTGCCCCTAAAACAGTTGCTTATCGAAATCCAACCCTTACGAAACTTACCCTTGTAATAGTACCGCATGGGGATATTCACGCTGTACTCGTTCTCTATTTTCTCCTCGCATTGTTCAAAACTTTCATTCTCGAAGTTGAACCTGTCTCTCATCAGTCCCTCCTTGATGAACTTCGAGATATTATCCAGGGCGATATGCACCAGTACCACACCCACGACGGAAGCTATCATATAGAGAATGACATTCAGCGGCAGCGTGTAGAGTCGTGTCTCCATCGGACGGTTGAACAACCACACGGAAAGCACGAGCAGTAGCAGTCCGCACGTCAGCGGGTACACCACCTGCTTGCGAGCATCGAACTCTAAATGCTTTTTATTCCGCGTGCCCATGCAGGTGATACAGATAAGCAACACCGTCGCGATCTTGCTGTACACGAGGTTGCCGTCGTTGTAAATCATCCACCGCTTGATGCGTCCGTGAATATCAACTAGTATCCCGCCCCAATGGTCGAGTACCGCCGGATCTATGGCATACTCGAAAAACTCCAACAGCACGGAGACATATACCACCGCGCGGAATATCTTGTAGAACCCTTGTAACTCCTTACTCTCTTCCATGAATCAATCCATTGTTAGTTCCTGTTTCCTGCGATACCAGTGATTGCCTACCCGGATAACGTCCATGCCGAACCATACCCCGTTCTCGTTCAGCTTCGTCTTTATCTTTTCGAGGGTTACCGGGCCTACACCCCAGATTTCCATGAGGTACGACTCGTCAAGATGAATCAGGTCTCCGATATACGATATCCCGTGAGCCTCAAGATGCTTTCGGATGGACGGCGTGATCCACAAGCTGAATATCGGCTCCGAGAGGTAATGCACCTCTTCCGCCGGCAGGTTGTTCAGGGCTATCTCAAGTCCTTCCTTGATTCTCTTGACGGAGTCGATATATTCCTTCATCTTCTGAATGGTAAGTTCGTCCTGCCGTATCTCATCACGCAGTTGGATTGCTTTTTCGACAAGCTCGGCATTGCTACGCCTCAATTCACCGTTGATGTCCGTCATCGACCGGTTGTCCGCTTCCAGCCCGTTCCGTTGGTACTCCAATTCTTCGACAAGTTCTTGTAGTCTGGCAGCATGATCTTTCAGGATGGATTCTTTTCCGTGATCGGCAGACATTTCCTCGAAAAGGTAGCCGAACCGTTTAACCAGAAAATCAATATCTTCTTTATCCGAAGCGACGGAATCGGCAATCTTCTCCATTTTCCGTCGGCAGGATTTACCTCTCGTACATTTGTACATCAGGATAAGTGCCGTTATCATCAGCACCAACCCGACAAGCATAATTATGTCTATCGTTTCCATATAGGTTTATCATTTTATTCGTTCAGGGTTATAATTGGACGCACCTTGTGCGCTTGTATCTTTGGTGTTTCCTGCATCGCGCCGCTTCCGGTCGAATAGAGCCACGCTTTTGCGGTCTGCTGCCCTTCGACCTCGGTCGATGTCCAGTACCAGCAATCGTTTTCATCCAGTGGCAACGGATGCCCGCCACACCGCTCAATCACGGGATTGACCACCTCCCGCATGGCATACAGCAAGCGCATCTGCGCTACCGAGGGAATATATGCGCTCTGTCCGTGCCGCCACAGGTCGAAAACCGCTTCCGCCATCGGCGAGGCCGTTTCCTTGGTATCGTACAGCGCGAAGGTGTTCGCGTTCCCGTCGTGTGCCGTGATATCTGCCGAAGTGCCCTGCGCTATGCCGAGGCTGTCGGCGAATGCCACCGGGGAGATATCCCACAAGTATACCGCGTAGCCGTTACCCTCCGCACCTTCGTGTTTCCCCGTATCAAAGACGACGGCAATCGCCCGCTTTCCCGATAGTTCATACTGTGCATAGGACAATGCCGTGCCGTCCTCACATAGGATATGACCGGGACGCACCGCCGTGTCGGGCTCGTCGATATGCGCGTCGCAGGCGGCACACAGCACCGTTGTTGCCACCGCTACTATCCATTGTATCTTTCGTGTCATCATTTTTTTCTATATTTTTATATGATTCGTCATTCCCTTACCTTATCGGTAGTTTCACTCCCAGCACGACACCTGTCCGCAGCAGGTCCGCACCCTTTATTATCATGTCGCTCTTTACCTGCCAGTAGAGCGTCCACCCCGACCGCAGCACGTAGTTGTACTCGTAGCCGAAGTGCAGCCCGCCGAGGAACTTCTCCGTATTGCTTCCGACCGAAGCGCCGATACGCAGGCTGCCATAGTGGTTACGTCCACGCGCCACACACGGCTTGTAGGCTACACCGAAGCCATAGCTGCGATAGTTCTTCCAGAAGGATTCCGGACAAATATGGTCGCACGAGCCGCATTCCGTCCATTGCAGGTAGCCGTTCGCGAAAAACTCCCACGCATGGCGGTAGTTCATCTCGTGCTCGTAGGCAAGCGTCATATCCATGCCGTTCTTGTAGAGCAGCCCCACGCCGAGCGAGAGGCGGCCGCTGCCTCGTTGGGCGTTCGCGCTTAAGGCGAAGCATACGCAGGCAAGTAACAGGATGATTGTCTTTTTCATAGTCATTCCTCCTCCAATAAATCCACGTTAAACGAATCTGCCGCCAGTACATCCTCGTAGTCGATGTTCAGACTGATATTTCGGCCACTGATCTGCTTCTCCGTCATTTCGACGGTCAGCAGCTTACCGTTGGGAAAGGTCAGTTTCTTCATGACAATCACGTTCCGGTAGCCGTGCTTGAATGTCTTGTCCGGTTCCAGTACCAGCGCGGGCGTCAGCTCGATAGTCTGCGCATTGGTTGCCTTGGAAAGCTTCTTGTCTGCCAACTTCACCCGTATCTCGTCAATGTCAAACCGGATGTTCGTCCTGTTCTCGATGGAGAAGTCGATAAAGAAGTAGTCGCCCACCGAGTAGATATTGTTCAGTCGCATCACCATACGGTGCGCTTTAGTGCCCACATTGCGGATCTTCGCGGGCGAGTTCCAGATGCGCCGCGCGAAGCGTGTCATGTCGGCGGTGGACATCGACACGGTCGGGTTGTTATACGCGTTGCGCTCCAGTAGCAGGATTTCCTTGTCCGTTACCGCCTCTTTCATCCTCGTGGTATAAACAAGCGCGTACTGCGTGCGATAGCGTTCCGTCACGATGGTGACAACGGCGAGTACCTCGCCGTCCTTATGTCCCGCTTCCTTGGGCTTCAGCCGGATGATGTTGTTGATGGGTTGGTCGCCCGCCACCTTGTCGGTGGAAATATCCACGAAACGCACCGGTTCCGATGCCGTGATGACGGTCGTTATCTGCTCGTTCACCGTCAGTTGTTCCATTTCTTCGTAGGTCGTTTGTGCCTGCGCATTTTTTGTCCCCAGCAACCCTGCCGCCAGAAGAAATGTCATTACGATTCCTTTCTTGTTCATATTCATATCGTTGATGCTATTGATTTTATATTTCTTTTTCCTCATTTCTTTTCATTTGTCCCGTTCTCGCATTCCAGTTCCTCCCGTATGCGCCGTTCGGCAATCTCGCAGTATGTCGGCTCAATCTTGAACCCGATGTAATGCTGTCCCGTGCGTATGGCGGCCACGGCAGTCGTGCCCGACCCGATACAGTTGTCCAGCACGATGTCCCCCTCGTTGGTGTAGGTACGTATCAGGTATTCGGCCAATGCCACCGGCTTCTGTGTCGGATGATAAAACATTCCCGTCCGGAACTCTTTGGGCATATAGATAACCGATGTAGGATATTTCCAGTCGGAGATATGCGAGGGTGTAGGTCTCATTGCGCCATAACAACGATTCGTCATTCGTTTGAACATCCCACGGGGATGGTTCTTTTGACCGGGTTTGTAACTCATTTGCGGATGATATACCGGCTGCTTTTTATAGAATACCAGAATATCCTCGTGCTGCCGCAAGGGCATACGGTTGGCATTGAGATGTCCTGTCACCCGGTCCTTATGCCACACGAGGTTGTACCGCCACATTTTGGGCTGGGATAGCATGAGCCTGGCGGAAAAGAGCCCTTGCCCGAACAGGATAATGGGGCTGTCCGGCTTGGTGACTCGCCGGTATTGTTCCCACAGAGGCTCCAGTGGAATGGTGTTGTCCCATTTCGCATGTTTGTTCTGACGGTTCAACACCCCGTAAGGCAGGTCAGCTATCACGGCATCGACACTTCCGTTGGCCATTAGGCGCATACCCTCAAGGCAATCCATGTTGTAGATATTGTCCGTTTCTATCATGGCTTTACCGCTTTTCTCGTCCGTTCACCAGATACACGAATGTCCCGTATTTCAGGTTCACCTTATTTTTCTTGATGGCCTTGCTGATGGCGTTGCTCGTCTTCTGATAGGCATTGTTCACCGCCTGCATTCCCCATTGGGCAAGGCTGTTCCCGTAAGTGCCGGTACTCATGTTCATGTTACCCGACATCGCACCGCTGGCCACATCCTTGCTCGTTTCCCGGAACTGGCTATTGGGGACATACAGCCCTTCCATGCCGTCCGTGTCATAGAGCGTGAGGCTGACCTTCACCAACTCGTCATCCACGAGGATGCTGCTGATGTCGCCCTTTACGCGCCCGGATGAAAAGCCGCTCACCGTGGCGTACAGGTACGAGCCACGCTTTACCACGCACTCGTTGATCTCTATGTCATCGAGCAGGCGCAGCCGTACACGCGAACCGTCCACCCCCTTGATGTCCTCGTCGATAATCGCCTGAATGAGCTTCGGCTCACGGGCGTCCTTCGCCAGTGTATTGAAGTAGTCAGAGGTTGTCTTTACCTTACGTACCACCTCGCTGGGCGGTTCGTCCGCGGACGGGGCTTTGACAGAACGGCTCTCTTCGGAAATCCTCCCCTCGGCCACTCTGCCTTGTACCGGAACTGTCGTGGCAGTGTCCGCCTCTGCCGCAGGCATGGCAGCGTTCTGTCCTCTCAACCTCGCTTCAGCGAGGGCTTTTTCCAGTTCCGCGAGGGCTTCCTGCTCTCGCTTCTTGGTATCGGCAATTTCCGCTGCCGCAGCTTTCTCCTGTTGTTGTTCGTCGAGCAGGGCGATGTCGTCCTGCGTGTATTGCGATTCATACTGTTCTTTGTTATTATCGGTCTCTTCCCGTTCTATGTTATCCACAGCGGAGTAATCCTGTATCTTACCCCATGCCTTCGCCATGTTCTCGTACTTGCTGCCTATGCCGTCATCCTTGATCTGCGCCCCCGGCAGTTCGGGGTTCAAAAACTCCGTTGTCTGCAACGTCTTGTCTTGTATCTCCAACGTTTCCGTGTGAAACAGGTCGAAGATGAAATAGGACGCGCCGAGCAGTGGGAAATAAAGGATGGCAGGAAGCATATACTTCGGCTGGCGGAAATTGATTTTCTCCAATATCTTCATAGCATTCCTGTTTTACCGCGATTCGTTATCCTTGTTTCTATCCTCCCTCATTTCGCCCTCCTGCAACAGCTTGTGCCGCTGCCGCAGTACCGAATCCTGCATCTCCGTCGCCGTGCGGTGTGACGGGCTGTGCCGGTACACCGCCACCAGACGGTAGGCGTTCCAAGCGAACACCCCGATAACGAAGGTGAAGACGAGCACCAGAAACAGCGTTCGGTGCACGTTGGCGAAGCCCTGCACTCTGGCTGCCGCTTTGTCGATGCGTGTCGCCTTGGCGAACCTGCGTCCGGTCGCCACATCACGCTCGTAGCGTTCCTTGTATTGCGGATCGTTCTTGTCCGGTATCTTCTCGCCGAACAGCATCCGCCTGAATCCTTTGATATTCATATCCTTTTATGATTTAGTAGTTGCTCTTGTTTTTTTGCTCGATGTCTTTGTTCAGCAGCGTGCGCCAGTTCATGATAAGCAGTCCGTGCGGGTTATTGTCCGTTCGCGGCACACGTTTGAGCTGTCCCGCCGTAACCAGTTCGCGGGTGAGAATGTTGCTCCGGCGTTCGATGCGCTGCCGTCCGTAGTAGGTAAACTCCATGCTCTTTTTATCAAAGGCGATACTGTCGCAAAATATCGAGAACACCGCGCTTGTACCCAAGATATTGGAGTAGAAGCCTCTTTCTTTCAAGGTGTTGTATTGCGCCAGCCCCGTTTCATCGACTAGGTACATGGCCTTCTCCATCGTGTAACGGATGTATTTGTCGTCCGGAGCAAGGGTGAAGAAATAATGGTGGAACATCTCCACATGACTTTTCGCTTCCACGTCCAGCGTTTCGTCCATTGTCGTACGGTTCACCAGGATAGGCACGTTGCCGTCCAGCACATACACCTTCTTTTGCGCGTCTGTTACCATTGTCCGTGCTGTCCAGATACTTGACACGCTGATTATGATACACCCCACTAGGAAAGCGGTACAGATAATCCCCACCAGCCGGATTTTATTCTCTAAATGTTTGATAACCATGTATCTTTGCTGTTTTTTTCTTATTTGACAATCGGATATATTCATCATGCAGTATCGGCATGATCGCTTCGAGTAAGTCCATTCGGAGTTTCTCGAACTCCTTGGTAGAGATTTCCGTATAAAGTTCCAGTATGATTACCTGCACGAATACCCACCAGATGTCACGTCTGCGTTTCGGGCCGTTTTTCTGCAACTTGGCTACTTGCAAACGATAGGTCAAGTAAGTCGTCAGTGGGATGACATACCGGTTGTCCCGGTCAAAGGCTTCGTCCAGTTCCTTGTATTTAGGATCGGGCCGTTGTTTCGATACATGACGGATTTCTTCACTTACGCGCTCATTCACATAGTGCACGAACTGTTTGTTCCTATACCATTTCTCAATTTTCTTTTGTACGTTCATCTTTTTCGAATTATTTAATTATGGTTATTATCTCATCATCGACCCGATACCGCCCGTCGCCGTCATCTTGGCCTGCTGTGCCACACCCTCGCCGAAATTTCTCGTGCTGAAAGCCGTGTCGCCTTCAGGAATCATCCATGCTGCCAAGTCCGGCACAAGGTTCAGGCACTTAAGTGCCACGATGCTCGCCGCCATCAGATAACCGGCGGAGAAGAATGAGTTCTGCAGATAGGCGGCCATCGTCTGCTCGCTCGCTGTTATCGCCGTCAGGTTCTCCACTTGTATGCACAGCACGATGTCGAATAGGAGCAGCACATAAAAACCGACGAAGTATAGGCTTATTACAAAGAAAGAATAAGCGCATAAAAAGAAATAAAATCGGTAGAATATATTGTATATTAGCTATTTAATTATCTTTTCCGATTCTGTCCAAGAAAGTATATCAAGTAATGGTTTTAACGATATTTTGTTGTATTTTTGTTGCGTAATACAGAAAATTTTGGTAATTTTGCAGCGTAAAAACAGGGGTAAATCTGCCTGTGAAAAGAAAAAATATAAGGAAAGGAAAACATCATGGCACGACCGAAGAAAGTACAAAAGGTGAAAGAACCTGTCCGCATCCGTCAGCGAAAGTTGGCTAACGGAAACATGAGCCTGTATCTCGATGTCTATGTAAAGGGGGTACGCAAGGTGGAGTCTCTCGGATTGTACCTTGTGCCCGAAACGACACCGATAGACCGCCAGCAGAACAACCATGCAAGGCAGGTTGCCGAGAAAATCAAAGCCGAGCGCATCCTTGCACTGCAGAACCACGGTGTGCGCCAGTGGGACAAGGTGAAACGGTCGTGTATAACGCTTGTGGATTTCCTTAAGGAGTATGAGCAGGAGAAATTCGGTTTCTCTACATCCACCCTCAAAGGCAGACGTGACCTGCGGCTGAAAATCGAAACGTATCTAAAAGAAGCCAACTGCCCGGATATTGTCTTGGCAAACGTGGATGTGGATTTCTGCCGTGGTTTCATCGACTTTCTGCGCTATGCGAAGAACGGGGTGCGCAAGGATGGCAGTGTCATCAGCAACGGTGCGGCGCATCATCATCAGGCAGTCCTGAACGGTGCGCTGAACAAAGCCGTGCGTGACGGCATCCTGTCAGCAAATCCGTTGAAGTCCATCAGTGCAAAGGAGAAGTATCAGCCAACCGAAAGCATGAGGGAATACCTCACATTGGAGGAAATGAAAGCAGCGATGGCTGCGCCCTGCCCCCATGAGGATGTTAAACGTGCGTTCCTGTTCTCCTGTTTCACCGGGCTTCGCCTTAGCGATGTGCGGTCGTTGACATGGGGAAAGATTGTCAAAGCCCCCGATGGAAAGACCTTATATATAAGGATAAAGATGCAGAAGACCCAAAAGCTGATAAACGTGCCGTTATCAAAAGAGGCTGTCGATTGCCTGAACCCCAAAGAGAATCCCGAAGAACCGATTTTCACATTGCCGACGGGGACTTCTAACATTGAGCGGAACATAGAGAAATGGATGCAGAACGCACAGATAGACAAGCATATAACCTATCATTGCAGCCGACATACCGCAGCTACCATGCTGCTCACACTCGGTGCGGACATATACACCACATCGAAGCTGCTCGGTCATGCCAATGTGAACACGACCGCCATCTATGCAAAGATTGTGGACCAAAAGAAAGTGGAAACGGTCAATCTTGTGGATGACTTCTTTTCAAAGCAACCACAAACGGAGGGAAACAGATGAAAATAACGATAAGGACACGGATATTGAAAACGGGAAGCCGATCCATATACCTTGATTTCTATGAAAAGGGGAAAAGATGGATCGAGTACCTGAACCTGTTTCTTGTGCCGGACGACGCACCCGATGCAAGGCGACTCAATGAAGCGGCTATGGCAAAGGCGAATGAGATAAAGTCAAAGCGGATGCTCGGTATTGACGAGGACGAAACGGAGGCAGACAACGACAATACAAAGCAACTGCCCAAACGGATTTTTGCGGATTGGCTTGACTGCCATATCGAAGGAATTAGACGCAATCCGTCCTATTCTCCGGCAACGTACCGCAACTACCGTTCTTGTGTCAATATAATAAAGGAGTATCTGAAACACCGCCGCAGACCCCGCTTCCTGATGTCTAAAATCGACAAGAAGTTTATTGTCGGATTGCTTGACTTCATGAAGAACACCTACCGGAATACCAAATCGCCCGACAATCCCAAAGAATTGTCACTCCACACGCTGCATTTGCACCAGAGTACACTTGTGCGTATGCTCAATGCTGCGGTAAAAGAGGGAGTGATGGATAAAAATCCTTTCTATGCTTTGGGCAGACACGAGCGGATATCCAAACAACAGTCAGAAAGGGAGTATCTCACGAGGGAGGAACTTCTTGCGCTAATCGAGGCTCCGACAACCAACGAGACAACCAAACGGGCATTCCTGTTCTGCTGCTTTACCGGACTGCGGTATAGCGATGTTTCCGTACTGACATGGCGAAATATAAAACAGGTCAATGGAGGACTGGTTATTTCAATTCAAGCCATGCAAAAGACAGGGAAACAGGTAACGATACCATTGAACCAGTCTGCGTTGAAATGGCTGCCGGATAGAAACGGCTGCAAGCCGGGACAAAAAGTCTTTGATATGACCTGCCTTAGTGCCTGCGACAGATGTCTTAAAAAGATGGCTGTTGCCGCAGGGATAGAAAAGAATGTGAGTTTCCACACCAGCCGCCATTCGATGGCTACGCTGTCACTGGCTGCCGGGGGCGACCTTTACACAGTGGGGAAACTGCTCGGTCATACAAGCATCAACTCCACGCAGGTCTATGCCGATGTGGTAATGGGAACCAAGATTGAAGCGGTAAACCGGATTACCAATTTCTTTTCAAGGCAAAGTACGGAAATTTGATGCGGATAGACAAACAAGCATAACAAGATGCTTGACAGGACTTTGAATGGCGGTATTAACCAATATGTGATATAATCTGATTCGAGTCTTGTTATATCGACGAAAAGAAGCGACTCAAATTCATGCAACTGTATGTAGGGTATGAAGGCGTCAAATCCCATATCTTTAGCAAATTCAGTCTCAATGAATGATATGCGCTCCCGTATGTCTGAGTAATGGGATGATTTCTTGAAACAGGGGAAATCATCAGGGAGGGCATAGAAGTCGAACATCGTTGTGAACAGGTGTCGTTCATTGTCGTTGTCCCGATATTGTCGTCTCAATATCATAAGGTCGCGTTTGGCCTGTGCATAGCTCAACATACAGTCCCCGGGTATTCTTCTTCTTTGAAGTGAGAAGTAATATCGCTTTCGGGTAGATATTGAATTGCCGAAGGTATGGGGAAAGGACTTCTTTGACGAATCTTTCTTCTGTTTGACCCTCACAGAGTATGTGGAGAATGGTGTATCTCATACCGGACGCCCTCCAATCATGTTTTTGTTCCACAACTCACTTAGGGTATATTCCTCAAGCCAATCGTGGTACTCTTCTTCTGTCAACTTCCGGGCACATGTGCCCTGCATGTCCGGATCTCGCTCAATCACCGTGACTTCATCGGCCGAGAAGCCGTCAATGATAGCCATTGATTGAGTAGCCACAATAATCTGTGCGTGTTTTGAGACAGCTTGCAAAGTGAGACCTCCAAAACAAAACAGCGTCGGCTACAACTTGATTGGGTTGTAGCCGACGCTGCTATATGCTGCACCTTTAACGTGTAGTTGAGTTAATGCTTACGCTTTTGCCGTTATCGGCTCATTATCGTTGATGCAAGCAGAAAAAACGCAAGCATCAACGTAAAAAACAGGATATTTATTGGCTTTTTCGTTATCTCAGTTTGATTATAATGATATTCTTAAAAATGAATCAGCTCCTGTCCAGGCATTATCTACAGAGAACCGGCGGTCTTTGTCAGACAAAATTATTGAACTAAATTCAGGGAGTACAATAGGATTTTTTCCATCCGGATGAATGATAAAACGCAAAGAAGTAGGATTCTTGAGTTGGATATTATGGCCATTTACGGGAGAGATGGAAACACAACTCATAAAGAGTTGACGTAAAAGGTATTCCTGTCCCATTAATGTCCCTCCTGCACCATATCCGATGGTACGTCTATTTTCAAGAGCATCTCTAATTGCATCAAGAGAACGGTCCTTCGCTAAGATTATCGTCATGTCCCGACGTAGTCCTCTACCAATATATTCCTCAAACGATGTATTGTGAAGGTCGGTCGTCGATGCTACGAATAAGCTGTCTTCTTTTGCCCGGTCTATAGTTCCGGGACAAAATGCTGTGCCATTGTTGGTTTCTATTCCGTCAATAAGCCCTTCGCCGTATGCTTTTAGTTCAAAATCCGGATGTTGAATCGATTCACGGCGCCAACCGGGATGATTATGCATCACCAAAGCTCCCTGAGCTTTGGCGTTGCGAATTGCGGTGAGAGGATTTGGGTCATATATGCCATTGTTATCTGTTGTGAACAGAGCGTTATAGTGTCCGATACCTTTTGGCTCACGTGTGATTTCTGTACCGGGAATAATAAGCAGACCATAGCTGACGGCAGCTTTCTTGGAAAGTTCAACAGATTTGTTCAGATCTTGCTTTGGTTTAACATTAGGTTTTTTATTCACATTATGAGCCTCGATACCATCAGGGAGTGTAGCTCCCAGATAACCTATCATATCAGTATCGGCGGGATGATATTCAATGTGATCAGTCACAGAAATAGCATCAAGACCATCGAGCCAGGCTTCCCGGACACGAGCAGACGGCGACAGATGTCCGTCAGAAAAATATGTATGAAGATGAAGATCCGCCTTCAGTGGAATATATCCTCCGATGGAATCGGGAAGTATGAACTCGACGCGAGTGGAGGCTCCTGTACGATTTGCCTGATGTAACATATCACGATTTGTAGCCTCGGTGTAATATGTTTGCCCTGATGCTTTTACTTGACCGACAAGAAAGATGAGGGTAATAATTATAAGTTGTTTCATTGTTTTATAAGTTGTTTAATTGTTTTATAAGAAGAATTTAAAACTATCAGAACCCTAAACCATCATCCCATCCGGGATTCTGTGTCAAGCTTTTATTCAGCGAGCGTTCATGGATAGGAATTGGGTAAAGATAATCTCTTTGCTCATTGAAGTTAACTCTTGGAACACTCCTGTGGTAATAAATGTAGCCATGATTATTATTTGACAACAATATATCCTTTCCGAGAGCATATACCTGAACTCCAACTCCGGCATGGGGTTTAGAAGTACCCTGATTATAAAAGATCACGTCAACTTTCCCATCCCCGGATAAGTCATATTCTCCGGCTCCTGCAATATACATTCCCATAAATGGAGAAAATGATTTATCATCAGAGTCATTTATTGCATATCCTGCTTTCCATCGCATAAGGTCAGACCAACGGAAGCCTTCCTGTACGAGTTCAACGGTACGCTCACGACGTATTTCAAGTATGACACCCTTGTTGGTACCTTCAACATTTGGGAAACCTGTTTTAGGGTCGCAAAGATATGGATCAGGGATAGCGTTCGACATCTCCATGTCAATCCCGGGCATACCGACACGACCACGCAGCAGATTTACGGAGCGGTCAAGATCCGACTGCGTCAATGTCCCCAGTTCTGCCTTTGCCTCTGCATAATTCAGAAGGACTTCAGCATATCTGATGACAGGTAAATCATTTACTGAATAGCTTGCCCTGTCGGTATTGCCTCCGGCAGCCGTGGGATCTTGTACGAATTTGATAGGTTGATATCCTGTGATTGCAACGCCGAGGTCCGGAGCGAGAATCTCTTTCTTTCCGATTCGTGTATAACCGGGGGTACGTATAGACTGAGCCAAACGGGGGTCACGGTTTGCAGTCTCTTCATTAAATCCCATTGTCTCCCAACCGGGACGGTCAGTAAATCGGGTTCCATCTGAATTAAGATACATACAAACCATCTTGCGGGTATAGCCGGGACGTCCCTGATTGCTCAACAGCATGTGTGCGTTTGAGCCATGTGAATTGTTAAAGATTGCATAGCGGTAGCTAATGGCGAGGATATATTCGTTCGGATTGGCATCATCCTCTGCAAAGAGAATATTGTAGTCGGTAGAGGGAGAGCCGGTAGAATAAAGCGAATATTCACCACTGTCAATCAGCTTGCCTGCTGCATCAGCCGATTGGGCTAAGTAATAGTCTGCGTCATGTCCTTCAATCCGTAAGTTGTGATACTTGCGATAAGTACCTTCAAACAGACATACTCTGCTTTTGAAAGCGAGAGCAGCACCTTTGGTTACTCTATAGGGGGCTTCAGCCTCATTTTTGCGGGAGGGAAGATGTTCGATTGCGAAATCGAGATCCTCCAGCATTTTCTGCATCACTAACTCGCGTGAATCGCGAGGCTTGTAGAGTTCAGGATCAGTATCGCTGAGTTCGGCATCGTACCAAGGCACATCGCCAAATCGTTCGATTTTGTCAGCATAGAAGTACGCACGGAAGAATCTGGCGACAGCTGAATATTTTTCGGCGGCATCGGAATCTTCGCATTTGTCAATGTTGCCAAGCAAAGTGTTGATACGTCTGAGGTCTGTCCATGACCATCCACCGCCTGAAGCGGGGACGGTACGATAGGAGCCTCCCATCAGCTCATCGGAGAGCGACTGACATACATAAATGTCGCTCTGATCCTTGTATTGAACTTTGGGAAGGATGTTATTATATAAAGGATTCGTGAAGAGCTCCAGGTCTGAAGCTGTACGGAAATATTCTTCCGATGATATTCTGTCCTTCGGCAGAAGGTCAAGATCGTCGTTGCACCCACACATCAGAGTGGCAGCTACGGTGAAAACCAGATATTTTATTATTTTCATATTCTCTGTTAATTATAATGTTATATCAATTCCGAACATATAGGTTTTTGCCCAAGGATAATACATCGCATTAAGTTGATTGCTGGTGCGACTGAAGGCGGCTTCCGGATCAATATATTTGGAATGTTTCTTTATGGGAGACCAGTAACACAGATTCTCGGCTGTGAAATATACGCGCAGTTGTTTGATTGATACTTTTGAAAGTATTTTTTCGGGGATAGAATATCCTATTGTCAGATTTTTGAAACGCATATAGCGGATATTCTGAAGATACCTGTCATTTACAAAGCTTAACTGACCATTTTTTGCTGACTGTCCGAGAGGACGGGGGAAATATGCACCCGGGTTGTCCTTCGACCAACATTGGTCGATAAAGTTACGTGGTATATATCCTGCCACAGGATCCGAAAATGAACCCCAAAATTGGTAGTTATAACCATTTGGATACCAATAGTGGTTGCCGGTTCCTTGAAAGAAGGCATAAATATCAAATCCCATATAGTTTAGGGACCCGGAGAATCCATATTGGAGGGTAGGAAGTTCATTCCCGATGATTTTTCTATCACCCGGTTTCAAAGCAGAGTCCTCACCTATAGATATCTTGCCATCTCCATCAAGATCAGCAAATTTAAGATCACCTGCCATCCATATCCCTTGAGGAAGATTCTTGGCAACAACTCCAAGATCGACCTGAGATGAATATTGGGCTGCCTCTTCATCAGAAGCAAACAGACCATCTACATGATAACCCCATATTTCACCAAGTTTCATGCCCGGATAGTATTTCTTTGCAAATACTTTCTCAGGATTATCATAACGTGTTATCCGTGCATCATAATTACTGAGATTGGCAGAAACAGAATAAGAAAGGTTGTGACCGAATATCTTCAGATTATCACGCCATGTGGCAGAAAGTTCATATCCTTTTGTCCGCAAGTCCGCCGTGTTCATCTGCGGAGGAGTGGCACCATATACTCCGGGAAGCTCAATACCATCGGTAAGCATATTAACAGTATTTCGCACATAAATGTCTCCGGTAAAATTCAGACGATTGTTGAACATCGCCAGATCTGCACCAATATCCCACTGATGTGCCGTTTCCCAAGTAAGGTTTTGTGCTATCGGCGCTCCGATAGACGAATATTTCGCCTTTGTATCAGAACCAAAGTTGAATGTGTCAAAGTTACTGAGAGTAATCATACGAAGGAACGTATAAAAAGAAGATACGTTCTGGTTTCCCAGACTTCCGTATGAAACCCTAAATTTCAGATTGCTAAGTGACGGGCGTGCCCATTCCATGAATTTTTCTTCGGATATTCTCCAGCCTACGGAACCGGAAGGGAAGAATCCCCAACGGTTATTGGAAGCAAAACGGGAAGTGCCATCATAACGTCCGCTAATCTCAGCAAGATAACGTCCGTCATAATCATAGTTGACACGTCCGAACCATCCTGCAAGCTTGTATTCGTTCTGACCACCTCCCATTGAAAACATGGTTGTTGCGAGATTCAAGTCATCGAGGTCATCTGATGACAACTCATAACCTACTGCACTGAGATTTTTTTTATGCCAATGTTCATAATTAAAACCAAATGTTGCGGCTAAATTATGTTTATCATTCCAGCTTTGATTATAATTTGCATAGGCATTTACAGATATATAGTTCGATGTATAAACCTGTTCAGTAAGTTTGTTTTGTCCGGCTCCAATCCCGTAAAAGTCCATTTCGGAATCAGGATACATCCTGAAATTCAAATGATTTGAACGCCAATAATTACGGTCCTGATCAAATTTGTATGAAAAATCGCCTGTAATACTTAATTGCTTGATAGGGGTTACTATAAGACGGGAAGTATTTACAAAACTCATATTGCGTTCAAGATTTCGATGTGAGCCCTCTCCAATCATAATATGACGGCCATTTGCCATTTTTGTACTCTGATAAGGTACTGAGTATATCCATGTTCCATCCGGATTCTTGTTGGGATAACATGCAAATGCACCATTTGCAGAATATCCGAATGTGTCTTCTATACTGCCGTTTCCCTGAGATTTATAGGAAGTAGAGTAAAGTGATGTGTTATTGGAAAATCGCGCCCATTTTGTAACAGGGAACTCTATTTTAGACCGAAGATTATATTTGTTATAGGTATCAGGATTAACTTTCAAGATGCCTTTACGGTATTCATACGCTCCGGATACGAAGTAATTTACATCGCCAATGCCGCCTGACAGTGATATATTGTGCTGCATTTTAGGCCGGTTATCACTGAAATTCATGTGATAATGGTCATAGTTTCCATAATATACCCACTGTTTTTTTCCATTACGTACATCTTCAACTACCCACGGACGATCCGGATGTTCCGTACGGTCGTTGACGCGTGCCAGTAACTCAGCCATATCCTCGTCTGTGTAGTCTATGATATTTTTACCGTCTTTAGCTCGGGCAAATAAGTTGGCAGTATAGACAGACCAATAACCACGGTCCTCATAATCTGTACTGTTGGTGTTTGCCTCCCAGCCGAATCTGCCACTGTATCGAACTGTAGTCCTGGCTCTTTTCCCTGTTGCATCATCGCTTTCTCCAGCCTTAGTGGTGACCAAAATAACACCAAATGCGGCACGAGCTCCATATATGGCTGCGGCTGAAGCGTCTTTGACAACTGAAATACTCTTGACATCGCTTGGGTTGACTTGGCTAAGATCACCTTCAACACCATCTACCAGAACAAGAGGATTGGTGGCATTTACTGAAGTGGTGCCACGTACATTGATTGATGGAGATTTGTTCGGAAGACCGGACCCCGTCGTGATGTTAAGTCCGGGAGTCGTGCCTTGAAGCATTGAGGTAAGTGACTGGGACGGACGATCGGAAAGCTCCTTATCTGTAATTACCGAGACCGCTCCTGTGAGATTAACCTTTTTTTGTGTGCCATAGCCCACCACTACGACCTCATCAAGAGCCTGAGCGTCTTCAATCATTGTTACGGTTATTTTATTCTCGTTAGGCTTCAAATCTATTTCCAAAGTTTGATAGCCTATATAGGAGAAAGTCAGTTTTTTTACGCCGGAGGGAAGTGTAATTTCAAACTTACCATTTATGTCAGTCGTTATCCCGATCTTGTATTCTCGATTGAATACACTGACACCCACTAACGGGTCTCCGCTTTTTTCGACAACTTCACCGCTAAGCGTTCTTGTCTGTGCTGCTGCTCCGATTGCAGTTATGCAAACCACGAGCAGCAAAATTAATTTTTTTGTTAATGCACTCCTCATAACATAAGATAATTATTAATTCATTTCATGATTTTTGTGTTCTATACATTTTGTTTTCGCTGCAAAATTCCATAAATTTTATTTCATACTTATTTCGGAAATATTAAATACTTATTTTCTTTAATTGTGGGGACTACTTGTTTCTTGTGTACAACTACCTGCGCGGGAGCAAGAAATTGATGCTATATTTAATTCCCAGCCTGTTATAACCATTCACCCGTTGTTGCACAACTGATTGATTCTATCGCTTGTCTTACCTATATACCGGAAAGCACACAAGGCTTCTTGCCTATAATTATAAGCGTAAGCGACGGGGTTGACAGCCTTTCATATCGTTACAATGAAGACTGGTAACAACTGACAGAATACGACTGGCTGGATGCCATAATGCCGATTGAAATGTGCGAATGGACATCAAATGGCTGTCCGCTTCCACCATTAAACGAGGTAGTAAAAGTAGTAGGTGTTCCCCGTGTAAATAAAGACGGTTTACTAAAAATAGACTGTTCGTATGACACATCCCCGGTTTATACCAGTTCGGACAAATCTGTGCGCATTGACGACATCCGAGAAAAATATTTTGGAGGATTATCTTGCCGACCGAATGGCGGCAAGCAAGGATGTAAGCCGATTTATTAACGTTTGTAGTCGGCGGGGTATCGGTATTCAGTTCATCGTTGACGGATTCAAAGACGGGATAGATTATGACCTCTCCACACCGGAGTTTATCAAGCAGTGGGAAAACTGGGGCGGCAGTGATTCTATTGTAGTTTCACTGCCGAAGCAAAGACAATAGTTCAGATTGCTTTGTCGCTGCCATTACAAGAGACAGCCTATAAAGAGAATGAACCAATGTTCCCCTATAAAGGGACTGATTATTTGCTTCTATTTTTGGTTTCCTTTTTAACGGCTTTGACCTGTTCCCGAAATATGGTCAGCGTGGAATCCACGCCGACCGTTTCCGTCAGTTTCTCATAAGCCCCGACAGTCACAGCTAATCCCGGATGCAGTTCATTGAGCATGACCGTAGCCACCCGGTATTTGTCTGCGACCGTTCTCAACCGTCTGTTTTCCTCTCGGTAATCATGCCATTGTACCCAACTGACGGCAAAAAGGGCAAAGAATACGAGCGTACAGCCTATACCAGTCCATACATAAGGATTTTTGTGCCAGCCATCGGGAACTCTGCTCCATAACAGCCTTGTTGCGTTTATTGCCTTGTCCGGGCGGATTGTCTGCCACAGTTCCCGCATGAACCCTTGCTTTGGTTGCGGCTTTTCCGAAGCCAGCCTGTCATTCTCAATGTGATTTGTAAGCATTTCCAGAATCATGTTGAGCTGTTCCTTGATAGTGGGAACACCGCTTTTGCGCATTTCCTTGTCGTTGGCATTTAGATATAAGCGCAGACTCGCTACCGCCTCATCACCTATTGATTGCTTGTATTCCTCGATGGCTTCCTTGCTTCCGAAAATGACATTGACATTTTCCGGTGCATTGCCATTGAAGAACTGTATAACAGGCTCCAGCTTCGCTTCCAGCCTTTTCAATGCCTCGCTCTTGTCCGGGCTATCCTTTGCGTCCAGTTTCTCCTTGATTGCCTCAATGTCCTCCGCCAATGCCCCGATAAGGTCGGCTATGTTCTGTAAATTGTCCTTCATCTTCTTCTCCTTCTTGGTTTAAGTTTGTCCTTTTCGTTGTCATTATCGCCCCAGCCGCTTTCGTTTCCTCCACCTCCGCCGCCGGATGACACCTTGGCTTGGTGCGGCTGCAGGCACAACTCTATGAGTGCGCCGATAGTTACTTGAACGATGTTCGAGCCGGATTCAGCAAGATTGCCGCCGTTGCCGTCCGTTTCCGCTCCGGCTGATGATGGTTGTTCTATAAAAGTACCTACCGTATGGCTATCCGTTGCCATGCCTTGCATGGTTGGTGGTGTCCGTCCGTCAAAGCTGTTGTCCGGCACACGGGGCTTCCATTCCATACCCTCGACAATGCGGCTTCCGAACAGCCTGTCCAGCTTATAAAAGCTCATGCTCCGGTCTATCCGTGAGCCGCTGAACGAGATTTCATCTTTCGTGAACGACACTCCGATGATTTTACCTTCATTTCTATTGTATTTGAAATTCGCTCCGATGCCTTGTTTCGCCAACCTATCACACAAATCCGACCAGCAGTTACAATGGGGTAATGCCGCCTTGATAGCGTCATAGATTTGGTATTTCACCTTGTCCTTTCCACGCAGGCGGTCACGTTTCACGTTCATCTTGCCCTTGGAGAAGTGTAGCCCGTATTCCCTCGTGAGAGCCTTGCATACCTTCACGTTTCGCACATCATCGTTGCTGTCGCTGACGGTCTTCCCGTCATTGTCCACCCTGTTCGCCACGATGTGCAGATGCTGGTGTTCCCTGTCGGTATGGCGGCTCACTATATACTGGGTGTTCACAATACCCATGCGCCGCATATACTCACGGGCGATTTCGACCATCAGGGCATCCGTAAGCTTGGGCGCGTCCTCGTGTGCGAAGTCCAGCGATATATGGTACACCGGATTTTTCAGTTTGCGTCCCGGCTTGTCGTCCGCCTGTCCCTGCATACTCCTTGCGATGGAGGTGTTGTCATCAAGCCTCACGTCCTTGCTGTCGATGAGCCGTGCCTTCTTCGGGTTATTCACATAGTTCACCACTCTGGCGAAACTTGCCCGTTTCTTCAAGTCGCCCATCATATCTTCTCGATGATTTTGTTGAACTCGCCCAGCAAGTCCATGATTTTGCCTTTCAAAAGAGAAAAGCCATGCTGATGCGCCATCTTCGCCAGTTGGTTCAGGTTGTTGCACCCACCTTCCAGCATCCTTATCTGCCGCCTGTCCTCCTGCGTCCGTGCCGCCTCGACTTTGCCGTGCAGCAACAGTTCGCGCAGGAAGTGCGAAGGCTTCTTGCCCGCATCGGTTATCCGTTTCATGGCTGCCTTCCACTCGGCAAGCGTGAGCCGTGTGGATATGGTCTTTGTCCGAGCCTTGCCCTTCACCGCTTTGGGGCGGCCTCCCTTGTTCCTGTTCTCCTGATATGTCATATCCGTTTTCTTTTATCCGTTAAACCTTTCTGTTTTTTAGGGCTGAATTTGCGGCTTGCCGTTTCCTGTGTGGTCGGGTCGCCATTGGTGGCGTGGTTTTCGTGGACGAAAACATTAACTTGCCAGCCCTAAAACATTCCCCTGTTAAAATGCCCCTTTCTGCTGTGTCTGCCATTTATATACAAGAGGTAATACCGCCAAATATGGTCTGTTCGTCCTGCATGGTTGACGGCTTGCCCTCCGTATGAGTTGCGGTCAAGTCGTCATTTCCCGATGCTGATTGTTGGGGCGATATTCGGTTTGTTTCTTCTTTCCCTCTTATCGCTTTTGCAAAGTTTTCGGCCTCCTGCTGCGAGTTGAAGATATAGCCGCCCTTGCCGAAATCGCTCCAATAGCCGTTGAAATTCCGTGCCGTCTGCACAAACTTCCGCTCTCCGACAGCTTCAATTTCCTTTGAGAAAAGCACGGCAAAGATGGTCGCTCCGCTTCTTGAATGTGTCCGGCTTTCGATGGAATACGGTTTGTTCTCACACTCCGAAGCGGTGACTTTGCTGTTATCCCCATCAACATTTTCCGAGGAATTTTGTGCGGAAATTGCGCTGTTTTCACTTGGATTTTCGTCCGGCTTGCTCTCCGGTTTCCGCTCATTATCCGTAGAAATTTCATCATTCTGCGGCTTCCGTCTGCGCTTGGGTGTATCTTTCGGAACAACAGAATCCATAAGCCATGATTGGATTTCGGAACGAAGAAAATAAAGTTTGTTGCCCTGCTTGCGGTATGGAATCCTGTGTTCGGAAGTCATCGCATAGATGGTGGAAACGGACTTGCAGAGCATGGCAGACACATCCCCAACCGTCATGATTTCCGGCGAGGGAGTGGCGGCGGTTGAGGAAACGATCTGCTCGAACATTCCGGTCAGGCGGTCTATCTTCTCATGGAGTTCTGCCACCGACCGGGGGAGATTGTCAAAAGACAGGTGTGGATTTTCGCTTTCAGTCATATACGGATTGTGTCTGTGTTTGAAGAAAGGGAACTAATCATTTTTGGCGAGATTACGCATGATGGTATGTGCTTCCTCTGAAATCTGCCCCTGTGAGGCGACAGGATTCTGCCTGAGCCATTTCAGGAGTTCGGACTTCTCAAAATACACCATCTTGTTGTTGGGCTTAAAGTACGGGATGACCTGATTGTGTGTCATCTTGTAGAGCGAACTTTTGGAAATGCCTAAGAACATGGCGGCTTCCTCCAGATTCAGAACCTCCTTTGAGGCGTAAACCACGTTCTTGACTCTCTCCAGCTCCTGTTTCAGTCCGTCCACCACCTTTCGGAGCAGGGCGGTTTCGTTCGGTTTTTGTTCTGTTTTACACATAGTCGTTATTTTATAATTTGATTTATTTTTTGTCGGTTGTGGTTGCTTCCGATTCGATTTGTCAGTACAAAGTTAATGCGAAAAGAATCTGCAAACAAACACGCAATTCCTTGTTTAACAGCCTGTTTTGCGATGTATTATGACAACATGGACAGTCTGTTTTATTCTTCCAATGTGTGCATTTTCGGCTTTTTCTGTCAGATGATTATCTGGCAAGGATGCCGGATAATTTTTGCAATATCTTGTTCATAGCAAAGGCGGCTAATCTGACAGGAAATTTGTAACTTTGCCACATATTTATCTGCCAGTCCTGCCAGATAATTTTCGCCCATGAGAGAGGTAGGTTTGCTTCATCAAATGCCGGATAAACAGCATAGGTTAAAAATGGTGAATTAACATATCATACTCTCAGAGTTTGATTTTGACCGGCGAGAGATACATCTTAAAATCACGCGCAACATTTTATGATATTTCTGTTGCAACTTTGTTGCGTAAGCCTTAAACTATTTAATATGATGACTGATATACAATTAGTTATAAAATATCGTGATATTACGAAGTAGAGCATGGCTCCATAGAAATGCACAGTAAGATACCTTGTGATCCACTTCGCCCATGCACCTTCCCATTTGGGTAACAGTGAGAAGGCCCACTGTATCGGACCGAAGATCGTCAGCATTCCGAGCAATATCTGCTGACAGTAAATCGTCGCCCACTATTCACTAAATATATTCAGTGAAATTCCGTTTTATGAGTTATCTTTGTATATCAGATATTTGCAGATGTTTTCATTTGATTTGAATACTCACGAAATTTCACTGTTTTAGAAAATATTGGTACTATTTGATACCATATTTCGGGGTATATTTTGTATCTTTGCACCATGTAACCAAAGGATATATCGCGTATGGATTTCATCTTCATCAAATCATCCAAGGCAGGAAAGGAAGACTACGGTTCCATCTATGCCCGTGTACGCACCGGAAAGGCGAACATGAAAGTCGTGACGGGCTTCACCATCAAGCAGCTTGAATGGGAAAAGTACCGCAGCCTGCAATACACTTCGTCAGCCCTGATGTCGAGCATCGGGATAAAGTACGGGCAGTTCGCCCAAGTCCTCGCGAGGATAAAGGCGGCATTTGAGGCTGACGGCTTCAATCCCAAGGAGGCAAAGAACATCATCGAGAGCGTGAAACACGACGTGCTCAACGGTATGATGCAGATTGTGGAGGTCAAACCCAAAGGCAAAATGCTGTTTGAGGATTTCCTCACCTCTTATATAGAAGACATGGAAACCGGACGGCGCACCAAGAAAGGCCGTACCGTGAAAGTATCACCTGCCTATATAAAAGGTCTGCGCATTATCCAAAAACAGATTCGCAACTACCAAAAGGAGACCCACCGCAAACTCGGACTGGATGACATGACGATGGAAACACGCAACAGCCTTGTCGGTTACTGGAAGGAGCGTGGTCTGATGCCCAACGCCATCAACTCGTACATGACCGATGTCCGCACGGTGGCAAAGGCGGCCTACGAGGACAAGCTGACCAAATGCGATGACTTCCGCCATTCCGACTTCGTGCCGAAAAAGGAGGAGGTGGACAACATTTACCTCACTCCGGAACAGATACAGGAAATGCTTGACCTCGACCTTTCCACCAAGGAAGCTGTGAAAAAGAGACTGGAATCACTTGACATCAGCGAGGACGAGAAATTGGCACAACTTTCCAAATGCAGGATTACCCACATAAGGACGCTGGAGCACGTGAGGGATATTTTCATCGTGGGCTGTCTGACCGGGCAGCGTGTTTCCGACTATTCACGGATATGCGAGGGCATGATAACGGAAATCGGCGGCACGGAGTTCATACTCATCACCCAGCAGAAGACGGAAAAGAAAGTCTATATCCCCGTTGACAGGCGCGTGAGAGCCATTCTCGCCAAATATGACGGCAAACTGCCCCCGGTTCATCCCAATGAAATGAACAAGCTGGTGAAGACCATCGGCCTGTTGCTCGGCTGGACACATGACTGCGGCTTTGACGAGAAGCGGCTCAATCCCAAACGTGGAAGGAGGTTCTGCGACATGCTCCTTTCCCATACAGCCCGAAGGAGTTTCGCCACCAACGCGTACAAGGCAGGTGTCCCTCTGCCTTCCATCCAAGCCATCACGGGACACAGCAGCGAGGCGCAACTGCGCCGCTACCTGAAACTGGACGCGGAGGAAAAGGCCGTCATAGCGTTAAAGGATTTCAAGGGTATCATCGAAATATAAGGAGGTGCTTATGGAAAAATCAAGGTTTGACATCATTAGCGACCTGTTCAAGCTGTCCAACGTAATCAGTGAGAGCCTGAAACTTGCGGAATCGCTTGCCGGCAAATCTTCCGGCAGTGGCGAAACGGATTGTAAGGATATTTGCCGGAACATCCGATACAGCCTGAAACCCCTGCCTTTTCTTTTGGCCGGCATCAGGGAATATGTCACCGAACACGAGGATAAGGAGCTGGCACGGAAGTTTGTCGAACTTCACGATGACACGAAAAGGCTTCACGGCATCTGCTCCAAATATGCGGACTTGAACAAGGCGGCTTTCCGTACAGGTGTGGCTTACCTGAGCATGGAAGTCATAAGGCAATACTTCTTTACAGAAAAAGAACAGGATCAAGTATCGCCGGAAGGTTCTGATATTTCTCCCAAACCAATGACACGTACCGAAGCCACCGACTGCATCGACACCATCCGTGCCGCCATACGGAAGTGTGCAAAGGATTCAGATGGGAACAGAGGGAAAGAAATGTATGCCATGCTTGCCAAAGTGGACAAGGCGAAAATCCAAGCCGTCAAGGAGTATATTGTCAATGCCAACGACAAGGATTTGGCACAACTCTTCACGGAATATTTTGCGGAAGCCGTCCACCTTTCCATGCTGCCCCAAAATGATGATGTGAAAGCACAGTCCGCAGGAATAAAGATGTTCCATATCGTCATGACAATGGGATATATCAAGAGGAACGTGCTGCACGAGAACGAGTCCAAGTCGGCAATATCCAAAACAATACCCTCTTGTACAGAAGAAGTATCACCCGGTTTTACCGCCACAGATACAATGCAAGGCGGCGCGTTCAGCACGACCGCACAAGTTCCCGTTTTAAGGCTGTACCGTTTCCTTACCACCTTTACCGTACAGAGCGGCCCCGACAAGGGCAAGCCTCTATTGGATGGAAATGCCGTTTCCGACCGGGATTTCCTCCGTGCCGTCATGCGTGCCGACTACTCCACGATATACGGCAGTTGCGTGAAAGGCAAGATGCGCAGTGTCGCCATCCTGCTGTCCAAAGCCTACTTCAAGGACTGGAAAGGTTACAGGGAAGCCGCAGCTCGTTCTATGGGTCTGACACCCGAAAGCCTCGCCAAGTATAACGTGGAGAAAACCTTTATAGCGAAGCTCAAAGAGCTGCTTCCCATGATAAAATAGTGACATAACCCACAGGTGGCTACAATTCACCACAACCCACAGACTTCCACAAGCCGTTAAGCACCAGTTGTTTGACGGCTTTTTTCATGCGGTGTCATTTCACAGAATACCACAAATTCACAGGTTTCATTATTGCCCTACCTTTGCCGCCACGAACTTAAAATCAGTGGATTATGACAGATAAGACAGAAATGGTACTGGTATCGCGCGACGAGCTTCAACAGCTTATCGGCGCAAGCGTGAGGTGCGCGTTTGAGGAATACCGGCAGGAACAGGCACCACAGGACACATCGGAGTATTACACCATCCGGCAACTGGCGGAGAAATGGGGCGTGAGCATAGCGACCATCTGGCGGCACGAGAAGCTGGGACACATCAAAGGACAGCGGATAGGACGGCGTGTCTTGTTTCCCAAGGAACAGATAGACCGTATCAAGAGCCTGAAAGCTACCAACAGGAAGGCCGACAAGAACGCCAAAGGATAATTTGTAAGACACACAACAAAAAACATCAAGGCTTATGAAAAATTTGAAACAGCTTGTTTTGCCGTGCTACAAATTGGAGATGGCAATGTCCGTGGAGGCATGGTACTTCCTGCACGGGAGCACGGACGGGATATGCAACCTTACCTATCTTCTTTCCCTCTTGTCGAAGATAACAGTATCGGAAGTACAGAACACCAAACGGGGATTGGGCTATGCCGTCCATCCCGGACAGGCGGACGGCTCCATGCTGGTACTGGCCAAGGAATGGGGCATCGGCCGTAAGGCGGTGTCCCGTCTGTTGGAGGATTTCTCGGAACGCGGGCTAATCCGTGTTGATTCCAATCCCGTGACTTCCATTATAGACATGGTGTGCGTGAAGTCGTGGATGATAGCAGGGCGGCTCATCGAGAATCCGACATACCGCCAGACAATCAAGGCATACGAAGGGGTACGTGTATTCCTTTTCAACGGGCAACAATTAGAGACTTTGCGTCGCAGTTCGGCAAGGAAGAAGAAAGAAAAACCGACAGAAGAAACGTCAGAGGGAACGGATAGCTTGCCGTCCATGAATCCGACCCATTCCAATCCTATTATAGAAGGAACAGGAACAGCGGAAACCGAAACGGCTGCAACAACCGAAAGCGAAGTGAAAGGCTCTGCGGAAAATGCAGTCGTGGATGCCGCCGACAACACACCATTTTTAGAGGAAGACAGTACCTTATCTGGTTCACGGGAATAGGAACAGCCACAGGAATGAAGCGGCAGGAATGGCAAGCGACAGCGTTTTAGAAGGGATATTTTTAGGGCTGGCAAGTTAATGTTTTCGTCCACGAAAACCACGCCACAAACGGCGACCCGGCCACACGGGAAACGGCAAGCCCGGATTACAGCCCTAAAAAACAGAACGGTTTAACGAATAAAAGAAAACGGATATGACATATCAGGAGAACAGGAACAAGGGAGGCCGCCCCAAAACGGTGAAAGGCAAGGCGAGGACAAAGACCATATCCACACGGCTCACGCTTGCCGAGTGGAAAGCGGTCATGAAACGGATTACCGATGCGGGCAAGAAACCGTCGCACTTTCTGCGCGAACTGTTGCTGCATGGCAAGGTCGTGGCGGCACGGACACAGGAGGACAGGTGGCAGATAAGGATGCTGGAGGGAGGATGTAACAACCTGAACCAACTGGCGAAGATGGCGCACCAACAGGGCTTTTCTCTTTTGAAAGGCAAAATCATGGACTTGCTGGACGAGTTCAATAAAATCATAGAGAGGATATGATGGGCGATTTGAAAAAACGGGCGAGTTTCGCCAGAGTGGTGAACTACGTGAACAACCCGAAGAAGGCACGGCTCATCGACAGCAAGGACGTGAGGCTGGATGACAACGCCACCATAGCAAGGAGTATGCAGGGACAGGCGGATGACAAGCCGGGACGCAAGCTGAAAAATCCGGTGTACCATATTTCGCTGGACTTCGCACACGAGGATGCACCCAAGCTGACAGATGCCTTGATGGTCGAAATTGCCCGTGAATATATGCGGCGCATGGGCATAACGAACACCCAGTACATCGTGTGCCGCCATACCGACAGGGAACACCAGCATCTGCACATCGTGGCCAACAGGGTGGACAATGACGGGAACACCATCAGCGACAGCAACGATAATGTGCGTAATGTAAAAGTATGCAAAGCTCTCACGAGAGAATACGGACTGCACTTCTCCAAGGGCAAGATGAACGTGAAGCGTGACCGCCTGCGTGGTAAGGACAAGGTGAAATACCAAATCTATGATGCCGTCAAAGCTGCCTTACCCCATTGCAACTGCTGGTCGGATTTGTGCGACAAGCTGGCAAAACAGGGTATCGGGGTGAATTTCAAATACAATAGAAACGAAGGCAAAATCATCGGAGTGTCGTTCACGAAGAATGAAATCTCGTTCAGCGGCTCACGGATAGACCGGAGTATGAGTTTTTATAAGTTGAACAGGCTCTTCGGGAACCAAATCGCAGAGGGCATGGAATGGAAGCCCCGTGTGCAAGAACAGCCGCAACCGATCTGGCAGGATGTGGAATCTCACAACAATACGGCAGACACTTTTATAAAAGAGCCATTACCGACTAAAACGGAAGAGGACGGCAATGTTAGCGGTTCTGCTGAATCCGGCTCAAATATCGTTCAAGTGACCATCGGCACACTCATGGAGTTGTGCGTACAACCGCACCAAGCCAGGGTCTCATCCGGTGGCGGAGGTGGAGGAAACGAAAGCGGCTGGGGCGAGAATGACAACGAAAAGGACAAACATAAACCAAGGAGGAGAAAAAGATGAAGGACAACAAGCAGAACTTAACCGACCTTATTGGGGCATTGGCAGTGGACATCGAGGAAATCAAGAAGAAACTGGACGCAAAGGATAGCCCGGACAAGAACGAGGCATTGAAAAGGCTGGAAGCGAAGCTGGAGCCTGTTATACGGTTCTTCAATGGCAATGCACCGGAAAATGTCAATGCCATTTTCGGAAGCAAGGAAGCCATCGAGGAATACAAGCAATCAATAGGTGATGAAGCGGTAGCAAGTCTGCGGTTATACACCGAAGCCAACGAGAAGGATATGCGCAAACATGGTGTTCTCACCATCAAGGAACAGCTCAACAAGATATTGGAAAGGCTGACAAGCCACATTGAGAATGACAAACTGGCTTCGGAAAAGTCACGCCAAAAGCAAAGTGCCATATCGGAACTATGGCAGATAATCCGCCCGGACAAGGCAATAAGCGCAATAAGGCTGTTATGGAGCAAAGTTCCCGATGGCTGGCACAAGAATCCTTACGCATGGGCTGGCATTGGTTGTACGCTTGTATTCTTTACCTTGTTTGCCATCAGTTGGGTACAATGGCATGAATACCGGGAAGAAAACAGGCGGTTGAGAACGGTTGCAGACAAACACCATGTGACTACAATCATGCTTAACGAGTTGCACCCGGAACTGGCCGTGACCGTCGGAGCATACGAAAAACTGGTGGATGTTGTCGGTGCGGATTCCACTTTAGTCATATTCAACCGGCAGGTCAAGACAGTGAGAGAAGAAGAGAATCAATCCAAACGACAAAAATAAAGTGAATGGCATCCATAAAAGTGAAATTTCGTCCTTCCACCGCAAGCGGCAAGGAGGGCAGCATATATTATCAGGTAATCCACGGGCGCATAGTCCGCCAAGTCAAGACGGACTACCGCATATTTGACACAGAATGGGACAAGAAAACTTCCTCCATGAAAATCCTGCCCGAAATCGGCGAAAACAGGAAACGGTATCTCCGTAAAGTGGCGGAACATATCGACTGGGACGCCAGACGGTTGAAAGCCATAGTCACCCAATGCGACAGGCAAGGAGGAATTTATTCCGTTGATAGTATCATCGAGAAATTCAACAGGCAAACGGGCGAACAATCGCTGTTCCGTTTCATGCAAGGCATCATAGGACAGTTGAAGCAGCTTGGCAAAGTCCGCACATCAGAAACCTATACAGCGGCATTGGCCAGTTTTATGAAGTTCCGTGAAGGGCAGGACATTCTTTTGTGCGAAATGGACGGTAACACCATGATGCTTTACGAGGCCTGGCTCAAAGGAAAGGGTATCTGCCCCAACACGGTTTCCTTTTATATGCGCATACTCCGTGCCGTTTACAACCGTGCCGTGGAAAAGGAACTGACGGAACAGAAGCATCCTTTCAAGCACGTTTACACGGGTATCGGGAAGACGGTAAAACGCGCCATCCCATTGAAGTCCATCAAGCACATTAAGGAACTTGATTTGATTCTGAAACCGCATCTGGATTATGCAAGGGATATGTTCCTCTTCTCCTTTTATACCCGTGGAATGTCATTCATTGATATGGCCTATCTGAAAAAATCGGACTTGAAGAACGGAATAATCACGTACCGTAGAAGAAAGACCGGGCAGCAACTCACAGTCAAATGGGAGAAGTGCATGGAAGACATTATCGCCAAGTATGGAGAGAATACGGCCACCCGCTACCTCCTGCCGATAATCACAAACCCTTGTTCCGATGAACGGACACAATACCGTAACGCCATCTGCCGCATCAATGTGGCGTTGAAGGAAGTTGCCGGTCTAGCAGGATTGAACATACCGCTGACCATGCACGTTGCCCGGCATTGTTGGGCGAGCGTTGCCAAGAGCAAGAACATCCCTCTTTCAGTCATCAGCGAGGGCATGGGACATGATTCGGAAGAGACTACGCGCATCTATCTCGCATCGCTTGACACAAGCGTGGTGGACAAGGCAAACAGCCTTATCCTGAAAGATTTTTGACCGGATGTTTATGGTGAAATGTGTTGAGCGAAAAGACGAATCTCTTGATAAGAGATATAGTTTATTTCGCAAAGGTACGCATAATATTTCAAATTCCGTGTTTAATCCTCATTTATAATGATATATGAAAGGCATTTTGTGAGAATCTGTTTTGTAAATCCGTCAAATCGGATTCCTATAACACTGATTATTAGTGCTTATTTCTTCGGGATGGCTCTCTTATCAAGAGATACTCATAAACCCGATATAAAATGCCTGTTGAAGTTGATATATTGGAAGATAGTATCTTTCGGCTTTCGCCCGAACTGTTGAATAACCTGCTCAAAGACCATACAACGAGCAAGGAGGATATTCAGCGCAATATCTTTTGGGCTACTTCCGATTATGAATATCTGGGCGAAGGGTATCAATATGATTCGCCAATTCTTCCCAGTTTTATTACCGGAGATAACGGGCATGTCATCATGCCGCGTATCCTCAAAAGTCGTGACACCCAAACCGCACGTTCGCGAGAAATGGCAGAGGTGTTCACTCCGTCATGGATATGCAATGCGCAGAACAACCTGATCGATGAAGCATGGTTTGGAAGAAAGGATGTGTTCAATACGGAGTACACCGATGAACAGGGTTGTCATCGGTGGAGACCCAACTCAGAGAAAATTCAATTTCCGGAAGGTAAGACTTGGAAAGATTATGTACGTGACAACCGACTGGAGATAACCTGCGGGGAAGCCCCTTATATTATAAGCCGATATGACACCACAACGGGGGAGGCTATTCCCTTAGAACAGCGTATCGGGCTGCTTGACCGCAAGTTGCGGGTAGTTGGCGAAAACACGGAAACTTCCGGCGAATGGTTGGAATGGGCACAGGAAGCATATAAGAGCATTTTTGCTTACGAATGGCAAGGCGATAACTTGCTGATTGCCCGTGAATCCATGCTTATCTCCTTTATCGAATACTATCAACAAAAGTTCGGCAAGCGACCCTTGTTGAAATCCATCAATTATATCGCCTACATCATTTCATGGAACGTCTGGCAGATGGACGGGCTTAAAGGTGTCATCCCGAACAGTTGCGGTGAACGCCGGACTATTGTAGCCGACTTGTTCGGGACAAGGGAAGAAGTCAGTCAATGCGAAGGCTGTCAGAAAGATGACATCCGCAGGCATAATGGTGTCTATTGCCAAATCAAGGACTGGCGGGCCAAAGACCCTGAAACGGGAAAGATGGGAAAACGAATCCGATTTATCGACCTCATAAAATAGTGCAGTATGAAATTCACATCTTCACTAAAATTAAAACTGATATATGTGTTCCGCATCAATGATGCTGCACATAGGGGATGCCTGAAAGTGGGCGAGGCCACTTGTGACAATGACAATGTTTTCGGTCTTGCTCCGAACAGCAAGGCTCTCAACGAATCCGCGAAGAAACGCATCAACCAATATACGCAGACGGCTGGTATCGCATACGACCTCTTATATACGGAACTTACGATATACAACAGTAAAAAGGGCTTGTGCTCTTTTAACGACAAGGAAGTGCATAGCGTTCTAGAACGTTCCGGCATCAGAAAAAAGATATTCAATACCGAGAACAAAGCCAACGAGTGGTTCATCACCGACCTTGAAACCGTCAAGCGGGCAATCGCAGCCGTGAAGGAAGGACGAGAATCGTTGTCATCGACCGAGGTGTCACACGACCAAACGCCGATTGTGTTCCGTCCCGAACAACAGGAGGCTATTGAAAAAACAAAAAAGCAATTCAGGAAAAGTAACCAAATGCTTTGGAACGCTAAGATGCGTTTCGGCAAGACGCTGTCAGCCTTGCAGGTGGTGAAAGACATGGATTTCAGTCGTACTCTGATTCTTACCCATCGCCCTGTGGTGAATAGCGGCTGGTTCGAGGATTTCGGCAGGATATTCTATGACAGTCCCGGTTTTGCATACGGTTCAAAGAACAATGGTGACAATCATGCTTCACTTGAAGCGAGAGCAAAACAGGGTAAATGCCAATATGTGTATTTCGCTTCCATGCAGGATTTGCGCGGTTCTGAACTTGTGGGCGGCAATTTTGACAAGAACAATGAAGTGTTTGCCACCGCTTGGGATTGCATCATCGTGGACGAAGCGCACGAAGGGACACAGACGGAACTCGGCAAGGCTGTCATGCAGGAACTGACAAAAGCGAATACCAAGATATTGCGACTTTCCGGCACTCCGTTCAACCTGTTGGACGACTTCAAGGAGGACGAGATTTATACCTGGGACTATGTGATGGAGCAACGGGCAAAGGCTTCATGGGATTTGACCCATTTCGGTGATCCAAATCCATACGCCTCTCTACCTACGATGAACATCTATACCTACGACCTTGGACGGTTACTCCATGAGTTCGTGGATGAAGATGTGGCTTTCAACTTCCGCGAGTTTTTTCGGGTCAATGAAGCTGGAAACTTTATTCATGAAAAAGATGTGAAGGCATTTTTGAATCTTATTTCCAAGGAGGATAAGGATAGTTGCTATCCGTTTGCCAACGAGGAATACCGCAACATCTTCCGGCATACGCTATGGATGTTGCCGGGCGTGAAGGAGGCTCGTGCCATGAGTGCTTTACTGCAATCGCATCCTGTATTCCAGCATTTCAAGGTAGTGAATGTGGCAGGAGACGGTGACGAGGACGAAGAGAGCAAGGATGCTCTTGCTGCGGTGGAAGAAGCCATCGGCAAAGACCCTGATGCCACCCGTACCATTACCTTGTCTTGCGGACGATTGACCACGGGTGTCAGTGTCAAGGCGTGGACGGGCGTATTCATGTTGTCCGGCTCTTATAATACCGCTGCATCAAGTTATATGCAGACCATCTTCCGTGTGCAGACTCCTGCCACCATCAACGGACGTGTCAAGGAACAGTGTTATGTGTTTGACTTTGCGCCTGACAGAACACTGAAAGTCATTGCCGAGACAGCAAAGATTTCTTCCAAGGCAGGAAAAACCAGCGGTAACGACCGCAAGATTATGGGCGAGTTCCTGAACTTCTGTCCGATTATCTCCATCGAAGGTTCCAAGATGAGCCAGTTCGATGTACCCAAGATGTTGGAACAACTTAAACGTGTTTATGTGGAACGTGTGGTCCGCAACGGTTTTGAGGACAAGAGCCTATATAATGATGAGTTAATGAAACTCAACGACTTGGAATTGCAGGAGTTTGACGACCTGAAAAAGATTATCGGCCAGACCAAGGCAATGCCAAAGACCAATCAGGTGGACATCAACAACCAAGGGCTGACCGATGAGCAATACGAGGAACTTGAAGACCTTGAAAAGAAATCCAAGAAACGCGGCAAGGACAAGCAACCTTTGACGGAAGAAGAGAAGAAGCGTCTTGAAGAACTGAAAAAGAAAAAGAACAACCGCGAGGCCGCCATTTCCATCCTTCGGGGTATCTCCATCCGTATGCCATTGCTTATCTACGGTGCAGAGTTGAGCGATGAGAGTCAAGATATAACGATTGACAACTTCGCTTCACTCATTGACCCGCAATCGTGGGAGGAGTTCATGCCCAAGGGTGTTACCAAACAGAAGTTCAACAGCATCAAGAAATATTACGACCCGGAAATATTTTGTGCGGCAGGCAAGCGCATCCGTGCCATGGCTCGTGCCGCAGACAAACTAAGCGTGGAAGAACGCATCGAGCGTATAACGGATATATTCAGCACGTTCCGCAATCCCGACAAGGAAACGGTGCTTACGCCTTGGCGTGTCGTCAATATGCACCTTGGTGACTGTCTGGGCGGATATAACTTCTTTGAAAAGGGTTATGAAACCACTTTATCTGAGCCTCGTTTCATAGACCGGGGCGAAGTGACATCCAATGTATTCGCCCCGGATTCCCGAATCCTTGAAATAAATTCAAAGTCTGGATTATATCCTCTTTATATGGCATATAGCATTTATCGCACAAGGGTAAAGAACTCTCTGTTCTCGGTGTCAAGTATCGAAGATGAACAACGAATATGGGATAAGGTAGTGGCTGAAAACATCTTCGTCATCTGTAAAACTCCGATGGCAAAGAGTATCACCAAACGCACCCTTATAGGTTTCCGCAAAGCGAAGGTAAACACCCGATATTTCGAGGACTTAATCAATCAAATCAAAAACAAACCTGAACATTTTATCAAGCAGGTAGATAAATTCATCACAGAAAGAACAGGAATAAAGAACATGAAAATCAATGCGATAGTGGGGAATCCACCGTATCAAATAAATGATGGTAGTGGAGCTTCTGATGATGCAGCCAATCCTATATATCAAGTATTTGTAAAAATAGCAAAACAGATTTGCCCTAATTATTTTTCATTAATTATGCCATCTAAATGGATGATTGGAGGAAAGGCCGTTCTTAAACCTTTTAGAAAAGAGATGATGAAAGATAAACATCTTGCAAGTGTTTTCGATTATGAAGATTCTGGATTTTGTTTTAATGGTCAACATATAGACGGTGGTATTATGTATTTCCTTTGGGATAAGAAACATTCTGGTGAATTGATATATTTCTATAAACCTACAAACGGCAATCGCTTCTTGACAAAACGATTACTAACTGATGGCAACTCTGATATAGTTATTAGGGATAGTCGTCGACAAGCGATAATAACTAAGACTTCTAAATATCCTTCATTTAGTCAAATTGTGTCAGCTCGTAAACCTTTTGGTATAAGCACAGATATTTTTAACAATAAATCAGTTTATACTGAGTATAAATTAAGTGACAAACCTTTTGTGAATTCAGCTTTACTATGGGGCGTTTATGGTATAAAAGGAGGGGCAAAACGAATAACCAGTTATATAGCAATCGATGCTATCACTAAAAATAAAGCATGGATAAATAAATACAAATTATTTATATCAAAAGCTTATTCTGCTGATGCAATTGTTCCTCCCGAAATAATTTTAGCTTCACCTAATGTTATTTGTAGTGAAACTTTTCTCGTAATTGGACCATTTGATAATTCAATAGAACAGCAAAATGTAAATAAATATCTCAAATCCAATTTTTTCAGAATACTGCTATTTTTTGGAAGAGGAACAATGCAGGTGTCACAGGATGTCTTTCGTTTTGTCCCGTTGCAAGACTTTACATCAAAATCCGATATTGATTGGAGTAAGAGTATTCCCGAAATTGACCAACAACTCTATGCAAAATACAGTCTCTCAGAAGATGAAATATCCTTCATGGAATCAATGATAAGGCCAATGTAAAAATAAATGAGAGCAAGTATCATTCTTGCCCTCGTTAAAAAATCACTTTTCTTTAGTTACACCCTTAAATGGTGTACCATCTTGTTTTACATCAATAAAGCGTCCTGTATCTTTATCCCGTTTTACCCATTGTTCTGTTTTGGGATTAAAAACCTGAGAACGTTTTCTCACTGCACCATTGCGATGTCCGTCTCCTGACGGTGGATTTGTTGCCATATCTTACCTTCCATTTTGTCCTTGAATTATATAGCCAAGGACACGCTATTATTATTTACAGAAGAATGCTTGATTTAAATATCGGATTATTTGTCAAACATACCTAATCTATCGTTGTTTTGTTAAGTTATATCCTTCTGCATCCTTTTCACTTTTATCATAGGCATTGTTAATATACTTTTGAGGATTTGACAAAAACTCATCTTCTTCAACAAAAGCAATATAAGAACCAGTCAATGCGTTTACACATTTACATTGATTACAAGAATACACTTTAGGATATTGATTATATCTATTATTGTTTATGATATCATAAACCTTTGAATCATAATAATTAGTAACAGAACATCCATCTGGTTTAGTTGAGGTGTATTTAAACCAGTCATAGCCCCCATTTACTTTCATTATAACACCAACAACCCCATTAGTATGCGATGTCCTATTTTTTCTTGTTATATTCTTAAGACAATATTCAATTTCCCAATCAATCCACTTACTTTCTTTTATATGCGGAGAAATAATTACAATCGTTACAGATGTGTCATACATCATATCTTTTAGGTTCTTCTTTATATTCTCAGTAGACGTATCTGTTAAATCAGGAGAATCACTTGTTTCTCCTTGATAGTAACTCGCATCATCCCCCAATGCCTTTATTATCCTATCGCGAAGATCCTGCGCTTCGCTATATTTATAAGAAATAAATGTTTTATGTGCCATAGTTATTTTACTTTTTTAATTAACTCTATTACTATTTCTATTACTTCGTCTAATGTTTTTGTATCATCGCCCAAAGACTCAATATCATGTCGATAAATATCAAAAGTATGGTCGTCTTGTCTTTCTTCCAATAACTCATTCCATAATTCTTTAGATATATATCCTGTTCTACCAATAGGGATTAGGAAGTTACCCTGTTCTTTTGAAATTTCATATTCTGACCGCATTCCATTAGATGGAACAATAGTTCCACTTTCTTTCTTATTACCCAACAAGAAGATTGATATACCACTATAAGATATCATGTCTTGTCTATAAGTTTCCCACATTTCTTTTGCATCGTCACCTTGTGGAAAAGGTCTCAGAATTAATTGGTCTGTAAGCGATTTTTTCTGATTATAATATATTTCAGAAAGAGCACCACTTATTACCGCACTACCCACACCTAAACCATATCCTGAAACTATTTTATATCCTTCGTAAATTAAGCGACCGCTTAATTTACTTATAAATTTTTCATATGCGTCTTTACCATCTGGGTTGTATTCAGCTGCCGCACCAGATAGATATACTGTACGACCATTATAAACCCTCTTTATACTTTGTAATATTTCAGTTATCTCTGAGTATTCTTGAATAAGCACGGTTTTTATATTGAATCGTTTTAAGTCATCAATAAAATATGATAGTTTTCTCTTCTCATATTTAAATTCGTCCTCATCTTTATAATCTGTTTTAGAAACATCTTTCAGGAAACAATAATGTTCCCTCATATTTCCTTTTAGACGTGCCCTTAAATGTGCACATATATAATAAAAATTAGGATCCGTAAAACTAAAGCCTATAAACAAAAATGTTTTTGTCATTAAGTCTCCGGATAATGTATTTATAAAAGGCGCCTTTTCTTGATTATATGACTCATAGTCATCGCGAATCAATACAGCATCTTCTGGATGATCAACATCTCCATGCATTTTATAAACTACAACATTGCGTCCTTTTAAAGTAGTCGTGAGGTTCGCACAACAAGTTTTTATATCACAGATCTTACCATTATTCTCCAATGCCTTTTCTATTAGTTTATCATAGTTTGTGGTCCAATATGTAAAAATAGGCAATTTAGCGAGTATATTATGATTAACATTTGGTTGTTTTCCTGTCTGGAAAGCATCTTTAATTGTATCATTTAATTTTGTTCGATTACATCCATTTTTATTGTAATAGTATTGTGCTATCGCTACCAAATCTGACTCCTTTTCAATATCAAGCTCCAATTCCTCGGCAATCTCTCTTAGCAATTGCTTCCAATTAACGCATCCACTTGGAGCAGACAATCCAGCACCTGCAAATATAGCAGCATCACCATTATTAAGAGCACTAAGATAATTCTTTATGAAAACATTTTTATTTATTGGCATAACAAAAATTTATTTAGGATACTGATTACGAATTCTAATGGCCTCTTCTACCCACTCATTTATATGCTCTTTGATATAATCATACACATTGGTACTGATTTTATATGGAGGATCATAAGTCTTACATATTTCGGACAAATTAATTTCGTTACTATCAGCTGGATGTTTATGTTCGATTATATAGTTAAATGTCTTATCAATACAGAATAATTTGAATGGATTATCTCCTTTTATATCCTGCTCTCCTTCAATGTTCTTTAGATTATGCACATAAATACCAACAACTCCTTTGCCCTCTTTCCATGCATGTTTAATTTCATACCTACACCACTCTCTTGATGCAGTATCAGAACCGATTAATACAATAACACAAGAGCGATAATCCATATGAGTATCAATCCACCTTTTAATAGAATCATCACCTTTGCGCTTAACCTCTTCCCAATCATTGGAAGAAACTGGCATATTTCCTTCTACTACTCCAATATTCCGAACCTGTCCGGCTCTCCATGAGTCATTCTTAAAATGAAAACTGTAAAATACTTGTCTTTTTGTCATATAGAATTATTATTTAATAATTTGATAACCTGGTGAATCTCTGAGTATGCTTTCAAATCCTCTGGCGATTCCTTGCAAAGTTGACATAACTTTTCTGAGTTTGACATCGCCCGTTCCAAATCGCCATTCTCTGTCAGGTATTTATAGAGGTTGGTGCGTATGAAATATCGCTTTGTCTTTTCATACCCCGGCATATATTTCTGCAATACGGGAAGCAGTTGGTCGTAACTTTCATATCGCCGACAAACCACATTAGGCAAGAAATGGAGTAGAAACCAAAACTCCGTGCAGGGATTCGTTTCTACGAACAGAACCTTTCCGGCATATTTCTTCTTGCTATACTCTTTCTTTGCCCGCTGATACAACTGCATTTCAGATGGAAACTGGAATAATCTGTCCATATCAAACAGGCATACGATAAAGTCGTATTGCTTGTTCAAATAGGATTCTACCAGTTTCAAAATATGATTGATGTCGCTGTGCTGCGGAAAATCCGGCGCAACCTTGAAAGGATACCGACACGCAATCCTCAGAGAGTCGAAATAGAACCATTCCGTTTCTCCTTCGCCTATGATGGCGATACTTTTTGTTACTGTCCGTCCCATATCATTAGTCATTCAGGTTGATATACTGACTACCCAAGAACGGCAACTTTACCAATTTTCCCTGCTTGTAAGCATTGTATGGGGAAAGATTCTTATGCAGTCCCAAAGAAGACAGGCGTACTATTTTAGTTTCGCCAAGTTCGTCTTTGTCGGTGAACCATATCGTATCACGGCGAATGAAATCCTCGTTGAGAAGATTGATGTCATGTGTGGTCAGGAGCATTTGGGATGTTCCGTCGCTGTTTGCCAGAAAGACTTTCAGGAAATAAGCCAACAGTTCATAATGAATACTTGTCTCCACTTCATCAATGGGTACAAACCGATTGGTCTTTAACAGGAAATTCAGTATCACCGCCATTCCCAGGAATCTCATAGTGCCATTGGACTCGTATTCTTCCGACAAATCATATACTTTATCGCCAGCCTTATGCTTGAAGGTCAGTTCCGTATTTGTAATTTTCCCCTTTCTAAGCATTTCAGCCTTTGCATCTTTATCAATAGGGGCATTCTGAATCAGTTGTTCCAATTCAGGGGTAATCAGCTCTTCCTCTTCGTTTAATACCACATCTTCTATATTGAAATCGGACGCTTTCAGGAAATTTAAAATGAATTTCTTCAAATCTCCTGCCTCGTCTTTATCCAATCGTGATTTGACATATCCCGAAAGCAACATACCGGGAGCCAATACATCTTTGACCTGCTTGGCAAAATAATCGTACACATCATTCAGCCTTGTCCGTTCCACATTGCTTTTGCCAAATGCGGCAAGCACACTGCAATTATTGATAGTGTTGCCGGAAATTACATCCTGGCTTTTCTTTGTCATTTTCAGATTTACGCCAAAGTCGATAGTCGAGGAATCTGTCACGGTATCATAACTTCGGTTATACAGCTTGGTCGGGCGAATGGAATCATAAACAATCAATGTCTCGGAATAGATATGCTTTGCGTCCAATTCAAAACTGAGAATGTACTTCGACTGATTGATATAGAACACCATTGACATCTTTGTCTTTTCGTTCCTTGAAGTATCATCCAACATGAAAGGGACAACCCCGGTTTTCTCGGTCCGGTCTTTAGGCATTCTCAAAACCAACATCTTGAAAAATTCGATGGCATTCAATATATTCGTTTTACCGGAAGCGTTGGCACCGTAGATGATTCCCACTTTCAGCAATCTTACCCCGTCCTTAACTTCATACGAATACTCATTAGACATAAAAGTATCTGCCGATGGCTCAAAACTGATTTTTTGAACCGATTTAATGGAGAAAAAATTCTCAATGCTGAACTCTGCTATCATAATTATTGATTTTATCTATTGTATGGTGCAAAGATACAAATAAAATCTTGTACAGCAAGTCATAAATTCAATTATTGTAGGTAAATTACGAAATATAGATGCAAAATCAACAATTCGTCATTTGTTGGAGATTCAAATAAACCTCTGATTACCTCTGGAAAGTGTTGACAGATTTGAGGACGGTAAACGAATGTGGTTTATGCAGCCGGAGAAATTAATTATCCAATGCCATTTGCACCATCCCTTGATTTTATTTACGTTGGCTAAATAGTGGTGCCAAAATGGTACTAAATTATATAACTACTCTTTTATATATTATATAAAATATAGTAAATCAGTTTGTTATAAAATTTTATATCTTGTCGCCCACCAACCGATTCGGAACACAATCAGCGCAATCAGCATGATAATTTTGTCTATTCCCACGACAACGCCTGCCGTCAGCGAAGTAAACCACAATTCCGCTGCATCCTTCTCCATATTTGTTACTTCGTCCACGCCGGTCTGCTCCATGGTCGCCTCAATCAGGTTCGGGTCGGATGTACCCGTGTGGGCGACATCCGCCTGCGCTTGCAGGCTGTTGTACATCGTGTCTCGTACATGGATGAGCTGTTGCACTTCCTCGAATTTATCCGAGATTTGCGAGGCTTCGGCCTCATAGAGGTCGTGCGTGTACGAACCGATACAGTTCGGGATATAGGAGAGGAAGTCCAGAAAGCACCAGTTGCTTCCGCTGCCCGCCATGCCCGTATCGGCCGGCGGATACCACCAGCAAAGGATGAGCGAGATAGCCAACGGCTTGAACAGTTTCATCACGTCCAGCGGCTCGTGCTTGACCATCATCTTGTACGCCATGCTCGCCGCCATCACGATGGCGAACAGTGCCGCCAGTGCCATGCACATCTGCAATATCCACCAAAAAGGGCCTTGCGAACCGGTAAAGGTCGCATCGGTCAGAAACTCATTGGTCTGAAAAATCACATCGTCAATCTCCTCTTCGAGAATGTTGATGCCGAAATCCGAGAGTATATTTCCGTCTGCCATACGCGATTGTTTTTAGTTTCCCCGGTTCACTGTTTCATCTCCCTCCCCGCTATCTTCAGTGCCGCCGGATTGCGATCCACGCACCGTCAGGCGTGATTCGTTCCACCGGTTCACCGCCTCGTGAACGATACTTCTTTTGTTCAAGGTACGGTTGTCGGTGGCATTCAGCAGCGCACTCGTTGCCGTGGCGTTCTGCCTCCGGGCGAGGTAACCGACCAGAATCTCATTCTGTCTCGTTACATCCTCATAGATACGCAGATACTCCTTTTTCCGTTGGGCGTTTGGCATATAGGCGTCCCTCGTCGCGTCGATGGCACATTGGTACATCCGGTAATATTCCGTCCAACGCTCCTTGTCGTCGGGCGTACCCCCGACAAGAAGTATGCGGCCGATGTTCCGTTTCAGGCGTTCCATCTGTCCGTTCACCTTATCGCTCTCGGCGAACCACGCAAGATCCACCTGTCGGTCGGCCACGTTCAGCGCCTCGATCTTCGCACGGCTCACCAATGCCGAGTCGATGGCTTCTGCCTCATCCACTTGGTTATAGAGGTTGATACCCGCCAGTGTGCGGAATGACAGCTTGTTTTTTGATGCCGCCAACTTCTTGTAGTTGTTGTGCAACAGCGTGTAATAGAGTTCGGGCGAGAGTGCTCCCGTACCGGTTTCCATCACCGTAATCTGGTTCTGTTTCGGCGAATCGTGGTTGTAGGTCACGGATTGCGCCTGCGCTGCTGCGGTTGCTATCATTGCAGCCGTTATGGGTAAAAGTATTCTGTTCATATTTACTTTCGGTTATTCGTTATTTACAGTCATTTCTATCGTATAGTCATACTTTTTAAGTTTCCTTCAAAGTCATAAATATGGGCATTCATTCCTGACCCTTTCCTCTCCATGCGAGAAATGCGTCTCGTCTTTTTCAATACAAATACATTTTCTATTTGTATAGATACAGGCAATTGCGGTGCTCATGCTTCCTGAAGCAAAATCAAGAACCGTATCTCCTTCCTTTGTGTATGTTTTTATCAGATACTGCAATAATGCGACTGGCTTTTGATTAACATGAATTGTTTTGCCTTCTGATTCCGCTGTTTTGAAGTATTTCACACTTCGCGGATATCTTGTCCCTTTATTTTCATGTCTGAATGTAGGATTGGGTACATTGTTTACTCCTGTCCAGTTGCTCCCTCTCTTCGTGCGGTTTCCATAAGGTTCGCCTTCCTCCATGATTGGATAATAAGGAATTTTACCCCTGCCAAAAACACTGATTAGCTCGTGCACTTTTAGAGGTTGTTTTTTAGCAAGAAGAAAATTGCTCGCTTTTGATTTTTCCCAAACCCAGTCATATTTAAATTCATCTAAATTACCATAGCGTAGAAGGCTGCTAAACGGTTCGCTACCAAATAAAGCCGTAGGTGCATTCTCCTTCCTCACTCTTCTAATCTCTTTCCACATTTCCGGGAATGGTATTATTTTATCCCATTGTGAAGCTGTAACTCCAAAGGGGGGATCACATAAAATCAAATCAATACTTGATTCTGGGAGAAGAGGCATTACTTCAAGACAATCAGCTTTATACAATGTAATGTCTTTCGCAAAAACAATCTTTTCCATTGCATCAATTCAAATGTTTTTTACCTCTTGGACGTGATCCCAACAGGCATGTTCGTACTAAAATTCCTTTCTCTGTTTTTCTTTCTCCGAACATTCAAGACAAAACGCTTTTCCTGTCCTTTAAAATATTTCCTTACCAATTTGATAGCATAGAAATCAAACTCTAACTTATGGCATAATTAGCCTCCTTTCCTTTTATCGTTAATAATCCAATTGTCCAGCACCGCGCCACCGCCCAAAAGCATCATCAATGATCTCGCGCTTGGTGCGTTCACGGTATATCTTCGATTTCCAGTAGCCGATGCGTACCTGTATGTACCGCCACGTTTCGACATACGCCCGGTTCAGATGTCGCTCGATATCATCCAATGACTGGTTGATGGACTCCAATACTATCAGCAGGTCACTGGTCGAGCAAGCCGCCGCTCCCGTGGCGTACAACACAAGGTCGCTCACCGACTTGTAGAGGTGTTCACCCGCGTCAGCGATATCGCGTATCGCCTTTTCGTTGATGGTCAGTATCAGCGCGTCCGACGGCTCAATACGTCCCCGTTTCAGGACTTTCCCGTGAAAATCCTCCAGCAACTCCTTGTAGTCATCGATACGGTCGCTTACCGAGTTATAGGTATTCTTCACGTTCAGGGCCGTGCGTAACGACTGGTACATCACGTCGATGACATCGAACGCGCGGGTGTACCTGTCCAGGTCCAGGTTCAACTCCTTGTATTCCCCGACCTCTTCGCGGCTGTACTCATGCAACAGCTTGTTGCTGTATTCCAAAGTGCTGCGGGCAAGCAATAGGCTGCGCTGTTTCTTGTGGTCGTTGATGTAGGCTTCCACCGACACGATGTCGAATGTCCACTGCGCCTGTGCGATATCGGGCAGCAGTGTCATCAGCACGGCGGTAATCAACAAGGCACGTTTCATGGCCACACCTCCTTTCTTCCGTTGCTGTTTCGTGAGAGCTGCGCATTCTCCATCCATCGGTCATGACACTCTTCCACAAGCGTCAGCCTGCGTCCCTCGTCCGCGTCCAGCTCGGGCAGTACCTCCTTCAGCACATCGATGATGCCCCGTTTGTAGTGCATCATCTTCTCCAATGAGACGAGGTCGGCGTATATCTTCGTGATACGCGAATCCACCTCCCTCGCGATTTCGAGGCGGTCGTTCGACCACAACAAGTGGTACACGTCGCCACTTGGTGCTTCCACCATCGGTGCGCTACGGGCGTACTCCGTCGTGATCTTGCAGGAGGGGTGTTCACGTGCGATTTCCGCAATACGGTCGTTCACCATTTTCGTCTTCTCTGCATCCGAATGGCTCGGGTCGAGTGTCAGCATATCGGCCACATACGTGTCAGTGTACGCCGTGGTCAGTTCCCAGCTGATTTGGATGATGGCACGGTGTATCTTGATACCAAGGAAATATTTCGGTTTCCGCGCGATAGAGATTGTCGCGCTGAACGTGATGACGCCGTTGATGTTCGGCATGGTCGCCTTACGGACAAACGTGTAACCGTTCCATGCGCCGCCGTCCTGCCACGTCAGGCTGTAAGCCGCCTTACAATCCTGCATGATGGCGGGCAGACGGTAATAGTCGTCCGTCGGCACGTCGTTGTCGGATGTCGCCTCCTGCTTCGCGTCCGCGTACTCCTGTTGTTTCTTCTGCCATTCGGCCAGCTCGCCTTTCAGTTCGTCGAGCCGTGTCCGGTTTGCGTTGTACTGCTGGCGGTAGACCGCTGCGTCTTCCACGCTCGCCCCCGCGATTTTCTTCAGCAGGTCGGCGTTCTCCCTTTCCAACGCACTGATTTGTGATTGGAGAATGGCGACCTGATTGTCCGCCTCCCGTATCAGCGCGTCCAGTTCTGAGAAGTCCAGCTCATTCTCCGTTAGCGAGGTCTGCATGACACATTCCTTCGAGTGGGCGTTCAGCGAACCGCCGCATTTGCGGCACTTGTATTGTGTCGAACCTTGCCCCAGCGTCGCCCCGTCCGAACAGGTAACGCTTATGGTCACGCTTTCGCACCCTTGCAGCTTTGCCGCGTTCGTCGCCTGATAGTAGTTCCGCGCGTCGGAAGCGATATAGTAGACATAACCCTCCTCGTTGTCGTTGAACTCCGAGAGGCGGGCATTCAATTGTGCCCGAAACGTGTTCAGGTCCATCGAGTAGGAATCGAAAATGTCCTCATAGACGACCTCCGTCCGGTTCCAGCTTTGTACAACGTGTATCTCGTAGGCGTATGCCTTCTTCGTCTGCTTGCCGCCCCGGCTGATGATGTAACCCTGCATCCAGTAGCTGATGCTGTAAGTGTAACCGTCGTTGCTGTTGTTGAGCTGCTGTACCCGGCTTCTTGACCACCCGGCATGGGCCTCCGAGTTGGCGAGCACCTGCTCGCGTTGCGAGGCATTGGGGTAGAAGCTCGGATCGCTGGTACCGAAGCGTGTCCATGCGCTTCCGTTCAGGACACTGTTGTCGTCCGTCGGAGGGTAGTAGTCGCACAGCGTGATGCTTCCCTGCTCGCGCCGCGCGATATACCACCGCTGCGTGTAATAGTTTCCCATCGCCTCGTCCAGATAATCCGTCATCCACGACGTGAGGTCGTAGTTGCTGAAATCGAACAGCCCGGCCACGTTCTCCTCGCCGCCAACCATGCTGATCAGCAGGTTGCCTATACCATGTTCCGCCTGTTCGAAGAGTGCGCCGTAGTGGTCGTACAGGTTGCCTATCTCCTCGACCCTGCCGCCCAGCAGGTTATGGAACGAGCTGGTTTGCAGCAGGGTGTCGCCGAGATTCTCGATACCCGAGGTCGCCAGCCCCACGCCCATGTTATAGAAGTTGTCGAGGTCGCCTTTCAGGTGTTCCTTTGTAAAATTGCCCGGCACACGGGCGAGGTTGTCCATCATCCGTTGCCAGTCGATGCCGCCCAGCTCCGATAAACTCAACAGGGAAGCGACATCCCTGTTGAGTTCCAGAAAGGCTATGTCCGAGAAGGTCAGCGAACTGTTCGTTACGATGCTCTCGAATTGCATACACAAACTCTTCGTGTCGTCGCAGACCTTCATCAGATAGCTGCCCCAGTAGACAGCCGTCTGCGGCGAGCGGAGCATCAGCTTCGCCACCACCCATATTTTCGGCATGATCTTTTCCGCCACCATGCGGTAGATGCGGCGGTAATAGTAATTCTCCGTGCTGCTGCACCAAATACCGAGGTCGGACAGGGCTTTGTGCTCCAGAAACTTGGAAGCGAATATTCCCGCCGTCGCCACCTCCGCCGCCGTGTAATGCTTCAGGATGTCATCTACCTGCTCCCGGTAGTAGCTTTCGGCCACGGCCTCCGTACCGAATGCGACAGCCATCGCCGCTACGGTACGCGCATCGTAGTTCACGCTGTAATACTGCGCGTGGACGTACTGCACGACAGTGAGCGCAAATACTATCAGGACAAACGACAGCCGTTTCATCATCTTAACCCTCTTTTACCTTGTTTATTTCCCTTTGCTCGAAATGCCACTGTTCGGTTTCGATGCAGTTTTCCGTGACAAGCCGGCAGAACATATCATGTATGACGGTGGCGTCCCCGACGGCTTTCCTGATCCGAACCTTGCGTGATCCGAACCATCTCATGTACCAGGGTTGTCTCAAATAAGCCTCACGCACAGTCTGGTAACGTTGCCATCCTAAGTCGTCCAGCCTGTCTCCGTTCAGCGGGCTGGCGTTCAGCCTCCTGTCCAATTCCTCCCTGAATCCCTTCTCGTCGAAGACCGGCCTGCTGCACATCCTGTCGCACATGTCGTAAAACTCCTTCTCTTTGGGATTATCCTTGTAATACCGGTCCAGATACGCTTCCAGTTCCGCGTCCGGCATACCCAGCCGGAGGGAATACTCTGACAGCAGCCTTTCGATGGCCGACACCTTTTCCGGTGTCAGACCGTATGTCGAGAGCAGTTGCTCTTTCGTCAGCATACAAAACTCACGGATAGACAGGCCGTTAAGTTCCGGATTGTCGATTGAAATCTCCTGCCTTGTCAGGCTGCTCTCGAACCCCATCTCATTCAGACCGAAGCCGAGAGACAGGGTAATCAGAATCCTTTCTTTTTTCATTGCACCTATAATCTTTTTATTAAATTCAATACCCGTCCCGCCTCGTTCACTTTTTGGGCGAAGGGCAGGGATTTATCGATTCCGCTGGCGTTCCAGTCGCGGCAGTACGCCTCGATAGCCTCCTGGTGGCTGCATCGCAACTCCCGCTTGTAGAGTTTCAAGGCTTCCTTTTCGGCCCGTTCGGTGGTGTAGGTCATGTAACATTCCCTCGGCTCTTCCACGCCGTACACGCCGCTGGTCGTTCCTCGCCTGATAAAGACCTCCCGGAAGAAGCTGCGCCCCTCCTTGTTTTCGAGGCGGTTGATCGTGAATATCTTCTTGCAGTCCACGTCCGTTAGGCCGAGAATTGCCTTGATAGTGTCGAAACGCTCTTTGAACTTGCTCTGGTCGAGCAGCATCACCACGTCCGAGTTGTTGATGATGGCCTCCTTGACAATCTCGCTCCCGATGATGTCCTGTATTTCCTGCGTCACCACGCCGACACTGGCCCAGAACTTACGTGCGGTCTTGTACATAAACTTGATGTATTCCGCCATCAACGGACTGGCAATGGCTTTCCATGCTTCCTCGATGACCAGAACTTTACGGTTCTTCTTGATGCGCATCTTTTGCAGGAACACGTCCATGATGATGAGCGTAACCAACGGAAAAAGCAGCGGGTCATCCTTAATACTGTCGATCTCGAAGACCACGAAGGTCTCGTCGAACAGCGAGCTGTCCATATTCTCGTTCAGCGTCTTTTCGTGGTTGCCGCCCCGGTAGAAATCCTTCATCATGTAGCGATAGGTCGAAAGGTCGATGCCCGTAATACGGTTCTCCTCGCAGATGTCGGGAATGCGCTGCACGGAGTATTCATAGAAGGAGTTGAATGACAGCTCTTCCACTTTCAGCTCCTTTCGCCTGCATTCTATCTCGTCGATGATACCCTCTATGCGTGCGCTCCGTTCCTGTTCGTTCTCGTTCCGGTTCTCGCTGTTGTTGCGGTCGTCGATAACGAGGCTTTTGCGCAGGTCCTCGCGCTGCTGGGGCGTGAAGCCGTCGAAGCCGTTGAAGTAGGCGTCGTAATATTCGGTGATGACCTGCTCGATCAGACGGTCTTCTGTCTTGGTAACCGTTCCCTGCGTCCCTTTCCAGATCAGCAGGATAAGATTTTTCAGAAAGCCGGTCTTTTCCACATTCATCTCTTCCCTGTGGATGCGGAACGGGTTCATTGTAATCGGTTTTTCCTCGGTGTACGATATGTACTTACCGCCGAAATACTCGCAAAGTCCCTCGTAGGAATTACCCGTGTCCACCATTACCACGTCCGTTCCCTGCTCGTGAAGCTGCCGTACAACCGAGTTCATGTGGAAGTGTTTTTAGGTTTCGTAAATAGCTGAAACACAGACAGAAATACAACACTTCCAAAAATGAACGGTACAAAAAAGTGCAATAGCGAAAAATGGGAAATCTAAGAGTTTTGTAGAGCAAAACCAGCCTTCAAAGGCATGCAAGTTTTAATAGCTTGTTAAGATTATTTAACTTTTAATTTTGAAGCAATTTTGCCATTTGCCAAGTCTGGCTGACAACAGTTGCTCGTTTTGGGGCTTTGCCGATAGCACGAAAATCAACGAAAAACAAGGTTCTTGTACCGCAGTTGTATCTCGGATGCACTAAGCATTTGGGATTCAACGACGGTTAATAATTCAAATTCAACGATGGACGCTGAAAATTGAAGGTCAAACGTCCCAATGTTTATGTGTCGCTAGACAGGTAATCTTTGGTACAAAATGATTCAAAAAGGCAGGGAAAAGAAAGGTTGAGATGGCACTTTGAGGCAAAATGACGATTTCTTCGGCCAAATTTATTCTTTTCTTTGAAAAAGTTTGGCTATTCCAAATAAAAGCTGTACCTTTGTACCAACAAATCCCACCACGCTTCTCGTCGCAAGACCAGCGGACCAGGGTGGGACGTTTCTTTTAATATGGAATATACAAAACAGCCCATCACCCTCGCTGAACAGATAAACATACTGAAACAGCGAGGGCTTATTTTTGAAGATGAGGAACAGGCTATAGCCGTCCTCAACCACATCAGCTATTTCCGTCTTGCCAGTTATTGGCGAGTGATGGAGGAGAACAGCCGCATACACCGTTTTCGAAACGGAAGCAGATTCTCATCTGTTCTGACACTTTACAACTTTGACAGCGAACTGCGCTCTTTGGTGTTCAATGCTCTCCAACATATTGAGATTGCATCGAGAACCAAGATTAACCAGCATTTTGCCATGACCTACGGCTCATTCTGGTTTATGGACTCCTCGCTTGCAGCCAATGAACACCGCTACAATAAGAATCTGGAATCTCTGCGTACAGAGCTAAGCCGCTGCCGTGACGAGTTCATTCTGGAACACTTCAGGAAATACGACTCACCCGAATTCCCTCCATCATGGAAGACGCTTGAAGTTGCCTCATTCGGCACCCTCTCCAAGCTCTACAACAATATGAACGACTTCAATCTCATGAAGCGTGTGGCTCGCGATTTTGACATGCCCCAGCATGAATATCTTCGCAGTTGGTTGGAAAGTCTCACCATCGTCCGTAACTATTGTGCCCACCATGCCCGACTTTGGAATGCACACTTTGCCGTGCGTCCAAAGATAACTTCACGGATGCGCCAACGATGGATAAGAAATCTCATTTTCCCCATCGACCGTCTCTATCCGCAACTTTGCTGCATTGCCTATTGGCTCAACAGCATCAATCCCCAGAACACCTTCGTTTAGGACTTCAGATCGCTCTTGAGCAGATACCCAATGGTGCAGCCCTCCATGATGGGTTTTCCCCGTGGGTGGGAGAATGAACCGTTGTGGCAATAGATAGAATACCACGAGGCGGGCGAGGATGGGAAACAGCACATTCTCGCCCGCTTTCGGTAAGGTGAAATGCTCTATACCAGAAGAAAATCAAAAAAAGTTGCTTGCCAGGTGTGACATTTCGGCTATTTGCGTCTATATATAGTAGAATGGCAAACGAAGACAACATAATCATACAACGCGTTCTCAGCGGTGATACCCAGAAGTTCGGGCTGCTGGTCAACCGACATGGCCCTGCGCTCATGACATTTGTGGGGCGCATTGCCCAGCAGCAGGAGGATGCCGAGGATGTAGTGCAGAACGCCTTCGTTGCTGCCTACCAGCACCTGATGGACTTCGATCCACAGCAGGCATCGCTATCGACATGGCTGCAGCGCATAGCCTACCATGAAGCGTTGTACCATCTGCGAAAGCGAAGGCGCCAGGTGCTGCTGCCACTTGATGTGGGTGACGACGTTCCTGACGAACTGCCAGAGACGGCAACAGCAGAAAAACTGGACGAGGCCATTCAAAAGCTGAGCCCGGAAGACCAAATGCTCTTGCAACTCTACTACTTCGACGAGCGTCCTCTGAAGGAAATAGCCTACATAACAAGCTCATCAAGCGACTCTCTCAATCGTGAAGTTTCGCGTCTCAGCAGCCGGCTTCATCGAATACGTCAACGACTCAGAATCATCTTAACACGCATGAACAATGAATAACGATAAAGATTTATTCTGCCAGGCCTTGCAACGACAGAACGAACGAGCCGCAAGGATGAAGATGCCCGACGACATGGAGCAGTGGGTGATGCAGCACATTGAAACCGAGGAAAAGAAGCCCACGCGAAACGTCTTTCTGTTCGCGTTGAGAGCCATAGCATCAACCGCAGCTGTTATACTCATTGGACTATTCCTGCATGTGTATGAACCAGTAAAGAAAACGAGCAATGATCATAGCTACGATAAAACCAACTGGACAGGAGGCAGCACGCTGAAAAATGTGTACACCAGCAATCTGCAACCTAAACAGGCTACATTTAGTTACATTCAATTAAAAAAGAAACTGTATGAAAAGTATTAGTTTATATTTTCTGCTTATTGTAGCAGTATTGAGTTCGTGCCAGAAGCAGAACATCAACATGCACACCGTCATTCACTCCGATGGTACTTGCGAGCGCACGGTCAGCTACAGCAATGTGATGACTAAAGAGCAAAGAGACTCCCTCTTAGGAGAGCATTTGAATGGATGGTCTCAACCTATGCCAGAATGTCTGAACATCGATGCTTTCTGTAAGAGTTATACAGAAGTTGGCAAGGATGATACTGTAAAAACAACATTTACCTGTCCATTCTCGTCTGTGGAAGAGATGTGCCAACAGACACCTCTGCAACTGAATGGCGTCCGCCTGAAGTCAAGTGCCAAGTTGCATAAACGCTTCCGTTGGTTCTATACAGAATATACTTTCACGGAAACTTTTGCTTGTGTCGGCGATTCCTTCAAACTGCCACCTGTCAACTATGCCGACGAAAACATTGTGAGCTATTGGTTTACGGGACATCCTAATATTACCGAAGGACTCAGCGGAGCAGAAACTATGTCGAAACTGAACGAGATAGAACCTCTCATCAACAAATGGCTTGACGATAACTTTGTCAACCTGTGTTTCGACTACATCGTGAGCCACTACGACAGCATCCCAAATCCACCAGTCAGTCGCCAACGATTCATTGAACTTGAAGACTCTCTCGTGAAATTTGCAAAAAAAGGCAAGGATGATATTTTAGGGATACAAGCTGATAAAGTCTTTAAGGATTTCTTCGGCTCTGATTCTTACGCTTTGTTCTTCGATGAAGACACCAACTGCGGAAAAGAACTCATGAAAATTTACTCCGACCGCTTGAGCATTTTGGGTTTCAGTGTTCCTTACTCCCTCTCTATGCCAGGCACGGTCATTGATGCCGGAACGGGAATCTGCAAGGATGGTGTTGTCTATTACCCATTAACCGGCGAGCGGCTCATTCCTCACGATTATGTGATCTCTGCCAAGTCGAGAATCACCAACATCTGGGCTTATATAGTCACGCTGCTTGTCATTCTTATTGCCATTGGTAGTTTTGCTTATGGCAAAAAGCTAATTTTGAAGAAGGACTAAAACGAAAAGAACAATGAACAAGAAAACCATCATCACCGCACTGCTCGCCCTGACTTACCCTAAAAAAACTTGACACTTTTGGATGCCTAAAACAAAAGTGTAT
>ERZ1673698.271-NODE-271-length-87930-cov-10.024649_pt1 | contig 87930 bp, 88 predicted proteins | sample MGYA00580228_ERZ1673698 | MGnify/ENA primary metagenome ERZ1673698 (study PRJEB41218, sample SAMN15661768) | gut metagenome | host: Homo sapiens | place: Canada: London | collected 2015-08-20/2019-03-30 | study: EMG produced TPA metagenomics assembly of... | reverse complement strand
CCTGTTTTCCCGGTCCACGGGCCGTTGTCCGCTCCCCACCGTCCAGCGGCGGGGACCAGCGGCCCCACCTGAAAAAAGTTTTTTGGAAGGGGGTGCGGGGGAGAACCTTTTGTCCACAAAAGGTTTCCCCCGCATCTCTCCCCTCCTCACATACTATTGCGGTGCAGCGGCGCTGCTGTCCTTGTCGCTCTTGCCGGCGCGCAGGCTGAGATACAGCGGCTGGGCCGTGGCGCGACCGGAGAAAATCTCTTCCACGGAAGCGGCCAGGGCATGGGGCAGGACTTCGTCCACATGGTCCACGAAGACGATCTCCAGATCTTCCAGCACCTCGGCGGGCACTTCCTTGAGATCCTTTTCGTTGTCATGCGGCATAAGGACCTTCTTGATGCCGCTGCGGCGGGCAGCCAGCAGCTTTTCCCGCAGGCCGCCGATGGGCAGCACGCGGCCGCGCAGGGAGATCTCGCCGGTCATGGCCACATCGTTGCGCACCGGGATGCCCAGCAGGGCCGAGGTGATGGACGTGGCCAGGGTGATGCCGGCCGAGGGGCCGTCCTTGGGCGTGGCGCCGTCGGGCACATGCACATGGATGTCCACCTTGCGGTGGAAACGCGGGTCAAGGCCCAGGATCTCGGCGCGGGAACGCACATAGGTCAGGGCCGCACGGGCGGACTCGGTCATCACGTCGCCCAGCTGGCCGGTGATGACCACCTGCCCGGAACCGGACATGAGGCTGGTCTCCACCATCAGGATCTCGCCGCCGCGCTGGTTGTAGGCCAGACCGGCGCAGACGCCCACCTGGGACTCGCTCTCGCGCTCCTCGTGGCGATACTTCTTGACGCCGAGGAAGGAAGCCAGGTTCTGGCGGGAGATGCTCACGCACTTGTCCAGATCGTTGTCCTCCACCAGACGGATGGCGGTCTTGCGGCACAGGGCGGCGATCTCGCGCTCCAGATTGCGCACGCCCGCTTCACGGGTGTAGGAACGGATGATCTCCAGGATGGCGCCGTCGGACAGCGCGATGTTCTCCGGCTTCAGGCCGTGTTCCTTCACCTGGCGCGGCAGCAGGAAGTTGCGGGCGATCTGGCGCTTTTCCGTCTCCAGATAGCTGTTGAGCTCGATGATCTCCATGCGGTCCAGCAGCGGTGCCGGGATGGTATCCAGCGAGTTGGCCGTGGTGATGAAGAACACCTTGGAGAGGTCGTACTCCAGATCCAGATAGTGGTCCATGAAGGTGTTGTTCTGTTCCGGGTCCAGCACTTCCAGCAGGGCCGAGGCCGGGTCGCCCCGGAAGTCCGAGGTCATCTTGTCGATCTCGTCCAGGCAGAACAGGGGGTTGCTGCTCTTTACCCGTTTCAGGGACTGGATGATCTTGCCGGGCAGGGCGCCCACATAGGTACGGCGATGCCCGCGGATCTCGGCCTCGTCACGCACGCCGCCCAGGGAAAGGCGCACGTATTCGCGTCCCGTGGCCCGGGCCACGCTCTTGGCCAGCGAGGTCTTGCCCACGCCTGGCGGGCCCACGAAGCAGAGGATGGGACCGCGCAGGCCGTTGGAGAGCTTCTGCACGGCCAGATATTCCAGGATGCGGTCCTTGGGCTTTTCCAGACCGAAGTGGTCGCCTTCAAGGATGGCACGGGCCTTTTCGATGTCGATATCGATCTCTTTGAGGTCGTTCCAGGGCAGATCCAGCAGCCAGTCCACATAATTGCGCACCACGGTGTATTCCGCGGCCGAGGGCGGCATGCTGCGCAGCTTGCGCAGTTCGGACTGGCAGCGCTCGCGGGCTTCCTGCGGCATGTTGCGGCCTTCGAGCTTCTTTTCCAGCTCGTCCACTTCCGCCTGGGGATCGTCCTCGCGGCCCATCTCCTTGTTGATGGCCTTGAGCTGCTCGCTAAGGTAGTACTCGCGCTGGTTGCGCTCCATCTGCACCTTGACGCGGTTCTTGATGCGCTTTTCCACCGAGGCCAGGGCCACTTCGCCCTGCAAAAGCTCGTACACGCGCTCCAAGCGCTCGGTGACGTCGGCGATCTCCAGCACTTCCTGCTTCTTGCGGTAATCCACCTTGAGGTGGGGCACCACGGCGTCGGCCAGCGGCCCCGCATCGCGCAGGGCCATGATGGACATGAGCGCTTCCTGGGTCAGCTTCTTGTTGTTCTTGGCGTACTCTTCCAGCGCTTCCTGCACGGTACGCACCAGGGCCTCGCGCTCTTCGGGGCGGCTCTCGCTTTCCGGTACGGTGCAGAGCATGGCCATCAGGCAGTTGTCCTCTTCGCGCAGCTCCGTCCAGCGGGCACGGTGCAGGCCTTCGAACAGCACCTTGATGGTGCCGTCGGGCAGGCGCAGCATCTGCAGGACCTTGCAGACGACCCCCACGGGGCTCAGATCATCGGCGCCGGGCTTCTCCACATCGGGCTCGCGCTGGGCCACCAGGAACATCTGCTTGTTGTAGCCGGACTGGGCCAGTTCGATGGCCTTGATGGAGGCTTCGCGCCCCACGAAAAGCGGCATGATGGTACGCGGCAGCATGACCACTTCGCGCAGGGGCATGACCGGCAGCTCGGCAAAAAAGCGCGCTTCGCGCTGGAATTCGGACATAGTGTACCTCGTAAAAGGGCCGCGCGGGCGGCCCGCTCAGCCGTCGGGACGGCCGGGCCGGATGGCCCCGTATATCGTTGAAAGGGGAAGGATCCCTTCTGCCTGCGGCAAAAGCGGATGCTTCCCCCCTTTCAGATCTTGTGACAGCCTGCCCGGGGGCAGGCCCCGGCAAGGTGCGACCGGCAGCAGCAGGCGGGAGCGTCTCCACGCCGTGCGACCATGCCGGAAGCCGGGCTAGTTCAGGCTGGTATCGGCAGCAGCGCCTTCGGCGCTTTCGTCATACAGCAGCACCGGCTCCTTGCCCTTTTCGATGACGGCCCGGTTGATGAGGCATTCCTTGACACCGGGCATGGAGGGCAGGCGGAACATGATGTCCAGCATGGTGCGCTCCATGACGTTGCGCAGGCCGCGCGCGCCGGTCTTGCGCTCGATGGCCCGGGCCGCGATGGCCTTGAGGGCATTGGGCGTGAAGCGCAGCTGCACGTGGTCCAGTTCGAACAGCTTCTGGTACTGGCGCACCAGGGCGTTCTTGGGCTCGGTCAGGATACGCACCAGATCGGCCTCGTCCAGATCGTCCACATGGGTGATGATCGGGATACGGCCCACGAATTCGGGGATCAGACCGAACTTGACCAGGTCCTGGGGCTGGATCTTTTCCAGCAGCTCGCCCAGGGGCATCTCCTTCTTGGAGCAGACCTGGGCGCCGAAGCCCATGGAGCTGCCGCTCATGCGGGAGCCCACGATCTTGTCCAGGCCCACGAAGGCACCGCCCACGATGAACAGGATATTGCTGGTATCCATGCGGATGAATTCCTGCTGGGGATGCTTGCGGCCGCCCTTGGGCGGGATGTTGGCCTCGGTGCCTTCGATGATCTTGAGCAGGGCCTGCTGCACGCCTTCACCGGACACGTCACGGGTGATGGAGGGGCCGTCGCTCTTGCGGGAGATCTTGTCGATCTCGTCGATGTAGATGATGCCCTTGCTGGCGGCTTCGATGTCGTAGTCGGCATTCTGCAGCAGCTGCACCAGGATGTTCTCCACATCCTCGCCCACGTAACCGGCTTCGGTCAGGGTCGTGGCGTCGGCGATGGCAAAGGGCACGCGCAGCACCTTGGCCAGGGTCTTGGCCAGCAGGGTCTTGCCGCTGCCGGAGGGACCCACCAGCAGGATGTTGCTCTTTTCCAGTTCCACGTCATCGCCCAGGGCATCGGCGAAGAAGACGCGCTTGTAGTGGTTGTGCACGGCCACGGAGAGGATCTTCTTGGCCTCGGTCTGGCCGATGACGTATTCATCCAGGCGGGCCTTGATCTCCTGCGGCGAGAGCAGGCGCTCGTCGGCCTCCTCCACCTGCTGCTGGACCTTGTCGCGGGCGATGATGTCACCGCAGGCGCGCACGCAGTTGTCGCAGATGCAGGCGTTGTCCTGCACGATAAGGTTGTTCACCTCCAGCTCGCTGCGTCCGCAGAAGGAGCAGCGCAGCGGTTCCTGTCCGGAATTCTTGCTGTTGGACATAGACTAGTTTTTCTCCGTCATATCGCTGCGCGATACCAGTACCCGGTCGATGATGCCGAATTCGAGGGCCTGTTCGGGGGTGAGGAAATTGTCGCGTTCCGTGGCCCGGACCACCTCGTCGTAGCTCTTGCCGGTGTTCTCGGCCAGCATGGTGTTCAGGCGTTCCTTGATGCGCAGCATCTCGCGGGCGTGGATGTCCACATCCGTGGCCTGGCCCTGGAAGCCGCCCAGCGGCTGGTGGATCATGATCTGGCTGTTGGGCAGCGCGTAACGCATGCCCTTCTGCCCGGCAGCCAGCAAAAATGCCCCCATGCTGGCGGCCCGGCCCATGCACACCGTGCTGACGGGCGCGGTGATGTAACGCATGGTGTCGTAGATGGCCAGACCGGCGGTCACGGAGCCGCCGGGAGAATTGATGTACAGGTTGATCTCCTTCTCCGGATCCTGGGATTCCAGGAACAGGAGCTGGGCGCAGACAAGGGAGGCCACAGTGTCGTTCACTTCGCTGCTCAGCAGGATGATGCGATCCTTGAGCAGGCGGGAATAAATATCGTAGGCACGTTCGGAACGGCCCGTGGTTTCGATGACCATGGGGACGAGGGACATGAAAACCTCTCTGTGAGTTAAACCGTATAAATTCGACGCCGCCGCGACGGGAGAACCGCCGCGGCGTACGTCAAAAGCGGACGACGAAGCGTCGCCGGAAAGGTGCGTGAAACATCTGCACCATGGTGCAGACATCGCTCGCTTTAGTTGTTTTCTTCAGTCTTTTCAGCAGCCTTGGGCTCCACTTCCTTCACCTGGGCCTTGGCGTAGATGGCGTCCATGGCCTTGTCGGCCAGGATGCGGTCACGCAGGGTGAAGATCATGCCGCTCTTTTCATAGGCTTCGCGAACCTGCTTGAAGTCTTCGCCGCTGCGCATGCACAGCTGGTAGAGCTGGGCATTGACTTCCTGCTCGTTCACGTCCAGGCCTTCCTTCTTGGCGATGGCCAGCAGCAGCACCTGCATGCGGGTGATCTCTTCGGCCTGGGGCTGGACTTCCTTCAGCAGTTCTTCTTCGGTCTTGCCCAGGGAATCCAGGCTCTTGCCCTGGCGTTCCATGCGGGCGCGCATGTCGGCCAGCAGGGTGCGGGCCTGCACGTCCACCATGCTGGGCGGCAGTTCGAATTCCGCCATCTTCACCAGCTTGTCCAGCATGGACTTCTGGGCGGAACCCTTGTTCAGGTTGTAGCGGCTGGAGCGGTAGCTTTCGCGGATGCCGGCCTTGAGCTTTTCCACGTTTTCCACGCCCACGGCCTTGGCCAGTTCGTCATCCACGGCGGGCAGCTGACGTTCCTTGATGGCATGCACCTTGACCTTCATGGTCACGGTCTTGCCGGCCAGGTCCTTGGCCAGGAAATCTTCGGGGAAGGTGATGTCGCCTTCGGCTTCGCAACCCAGCTTGATGGTCTTGACCAGGTTTTCGAAATCTTCCAGGGCCTGCTTTTCGCCCAGGGCCAGATCGAAGCCGTCAGCCTTGATGCCTTCCAGGGGCTGGCCGTTTTCGTAGGCGCAGAAGTCGATGTTGGCCACCTGGCCGTCCACGGCCGGGCCGTCGCCGTCCACGGGCACCAGCTTGGCGCGGTCGCGGCGGATGCGTTCCACCACTTCTTCCACTTCAGCGTCGTCCACGATGGTCTTTTCCTGCTCCACTTCCATGCCTTCGTAGGGGGGCAGATCGAAGGTGGGCAGCACTTCGAACTCGATGCTGTAGTTCATGCCCTTGCCGCGTTCCATGACAGGCTCGCCGTCCACCATGTTGATACCGGAGACGGGGGTCACGTCCAGCTTGGACATCACTTCATTGATGTGCACGTTGACGAGGTCCTGACGGGCCTCTTCATAGATGCGGTCGCGGAAACGCTGTTCGATGACGGAAGCGGGCACCTTGCCCTTGCGGAAACCGTCAATCTGCACAGACGTCTTGTACAGGGCGACAGCGCCCATGATGGCGGCTTCCACTTCCTTGGGATCAGTGGTGATGGCAACCTTTTTCTTGACCGGGGACAAATCTTCAACAGTATATTCCACGAGGCGCTCCTTTAACGAAAAGTCTCTTTTTTCCGCCGCGCCCCGGGGATGCCCCGAAGACGACCGCGACCTGGGCCGCACGGCAGTTCTCTGAATGATGATGCGGTGCAGAACACGCATCATCCGGCATGGCGAGCGACTCGCCAGCCACGACAATCGCTTCTCATAGCCCAAAGAAGGGCGGATTTCAAGCGGCTGGGCGCCGGTCTCCCGGCAGCTCTCTGCCGTCAAAGATAAGCACGGAAGCGTGCCGGTCAAGATAAAAAGCCGTCCTTTGGCGAAACGGTGAAGAAGGCAGCAGGAGGCGCTCAGGTACAGGCAGAAAGAGGTGAAGGAGCAGGGCCGCGGTCTGATGCGGTATGGCCCGTGATGCCACGGCAAGAAGGGATGGACGGAGGATACCCCTTGGCCGGCTCGCCGCAGGCCGGACGGGGAAGGAACATGCAGCAGCATGGCCGGGGAGGACTGCTGCCTGCGCGCTGCCGTGGAGGAATGGAGCTGCGCTGTCTTCCTCTGCGCCGGACAAGGAAAGAGGCTTCCTGCACAGCAGCCCTCAAAACAAAGACGTCCCACAGCCATGCCGGGGACGTCCTTGCAAATTCTGGTGCGAGAGACGGGACTTGAACCCGTATGGATAAACCGCTGGATTCTAAGTCCAGTGCGTCTACCAATTCCGCCACTCTCGCAAAGATAACTTTTATACCACAGACAGCACTTTCCCGCAAGCCTCGGCCAGCCCTCCCCTCAGTACCGGACAGCAGGAAAAAAGGGAAACGGCAACAGTCCCGGAGGGGCCCGATCTTGCCGCCTGGCGAACTGCCGGGAGGCCTCTCTTCCGGGACACTTTCCTCCCACTGCAATACATGCGGAGAGGAAGGGAAGCCTAGAGGAAAGAGAGAGCTTGGGAAATGAGAAAGGGAGAGTCTTCTCCCCGGATCTCCCCTCCCCCGCTAGCGCAGCAGCAGCCGCTTGCCGTCGGAACGCGCCTCCAGCACTTCGCCGATCTCCACGGCCATCTCGCCCCTGGCCTCCAGCCAGTCACGCACCGTGGCCAGCTCTTCACCCGGCACGGCCAGCACGATACCGCCCGAGGTCTGGGCATCGAATACGATGCTTTCCACCGCCTCATCCACCGAAGGAGCCACGTCCACGGCAGGAGCGCAGTGGGTGCGGTTGAGATGGCTGCCCGCCGGGATGAGGCCCATGCGGGCGTACTCCAGAGCGTGGGGCAGCAGCGGCAGGGCTTCCGTCTGCAATGATACGCAAACCCCCGAGGCCTGCGCCATCTCCAGCAGATGCCCGCCCAGCCCAAAACCGGTGATGTCCGTGGCGGCCGGGATGCGGAAGTGGGCGATGGCCTCCCCGGGGATACGGTTGAGACGTCCGCACCAGCGCTGCAGCAGCGCTTCGCTTTCCTCATGATCGTCCCAGCGCGCTTTGACGCCTGTAGCCAGGATGCCCGTGCCCAGCGGCTTGGTCAGCAGCAGACGCAGGCCCGGCCGCAGCTTGTCATTGGCGGCCACATGATCGGGATCGATGATGCCGGTCACGGCCATGCCGTACTTGAGTTCGTCATCCTGCACCGTATGCCCGCCGGCCAGCACGGCCCCGGCTTCTTCCAGGGCATCCATGCCGCCGCGCAGGATATTGGCCAGGATGTTCTCCGGGTCGTTCTCGGTCAGGCAGGTGGGGAAAAACGCCACGTTCATGGCACACCAGGGCTGCCCGCCCAGTGCGTAGACATCCGACAGGGCATTGCAGGCCGCGATGCGGCCGAACCAGAAGGCATCGTTGACGATGGGCGCCAGGATGTCCACGGTCTGCACGATGGCCTTGCCCGCCGGCATGCGCACGACCACGGCATCCTCGTTGCGGGCACGCCCGGCGATGACGCGCTGCTCCAGATCCGACGATCCACGGGGCGCGAGGCCCCGCAAAAGCTGCTCCAGGGCCCCTGGAGCCATTTTTGCCGCTCAGCCGGCGGCCCGGGCCTTTTCCAGCAACTTCATGATGAACCTCGCTTTGTTGAAAAATGAAAGGATGCCGCACAGGCACAGGCCGTCCATGCCATGAAAGCCCCCCTGCTGGCAAGTCATGACAGAGAGGGGACGACAAAGGTCAGTGGATGGCTGCTTGATCGTATTGAGGGGCGAGGAGAACTTTTCCTTGCGCCAAAAAGCTTCCCCTCGCCCCCTCAAACTCCCCCACTCCCCTCAAAATGCGCTCATAAAGAACCCAGAAAGACATGAGGAAGAGAGATATTCCAGCAGGCTGCCCTGCTCTATGGATCTGCCGGCTGCCTCCGGCGTGAGAACCAAGAAGGACAAGGGAACGGGAACCCTGCAGCATATGTAAAAAAGGGATAGGGGCTGTCGGTCAGTACAGGCATGTGGGTGCACAGGCTGCGTTGCCGTGGAACGCCAAACTTTCCGGACAGCGCGTAGGAGATGCAGGCTCCGGGCTGATGCACGGCCGTACGGAGGCGCCGAAAGGGATGGGGATCCCCTCGTCTTGCCGCATATCGGCCGGGCTACCGGCATGTATACGGAAAGGAGGGACCCCGAAGGGCAGCAAGCCGCCCTGCAGGAGGACACCCTCCTCCCCTGCCAGGCTACTCCCCAAAACGCAAAAAGGCCCCCTTGCGGGGGCCCTTGTATCCTTTTCCCTCGTCCGGCCGGAGCCGGACACGGTCATCGGAACTACTCGGCGCTTTCAGCCTTGGCGGGAGCTTCCGTCTTGGCTTCGGGCAGGCGGGTCAGTTCGATGATGGCCATGGGAGCGTTATCGCCCTTGCGGGGCATGGCCAGCTTCATCACGCGGGTGTAACCACCAGGCACACCGGCGAACTGGGGACCAATTTCGTCAAACAGGCGCTTAACCAGAGCGTAGTCGCACAGCACGCGGTAAGCCAGACGGCGGGCGTGCAGGTCGTTGCGCTTGGCCAGGGAGATCAGCGGCTCGACAACGCCGCGGAGTTCCTTGGCTTTCACTTCGGTGGTGCGGATGCGGCCGTGGATAAGCAGCGCCTTGGCGAGATTGTGCAACAGGGCCTTACGGTGCGCAGGCGTCCGCGAAAGTTTTTTGCCGGAATTGCTATGCCTCATTTTGCTGCTTCCTTTTCCAGTCCTGATATTTCTTTTCGAAACCGTCAACCTTCATGCCGAAATCAAGGCCCATGTCGTGCAGGACTTCCTTGATCTCGTCCAGAGATTTACGGCCGAAGTTCTTGGTTTTGAGCATTTCAGCCTCGGAACGCTGCACCAGTTCGCCCACCAGCGCGATGTTGGCACTGCGCAGGCAGTTGGTGGCGCGCACCGAAAGCTCGAGATCGTCGATGCTCTTGAAGAGATGCTCGTTGGTCTCGCCGCTGTCGCTGCTGCCGTGACGCATGTCACCGGACACACGTTCATCGAAGTTGATGAACACCGAGATCTGATCCTTGATGATCTTGGCGCTGTACGCGATGGCATCTTCAGGGGTCAGCGAGCCGTCGGTCCACACTTCGAGGATCAGGCGGTCGTAGTTGGTCATCTGCCCCACACGAGCCTGCTCCACAGCGTAGGCGACCTTGCGAACCGGCGAGAAGGAGGAGTCCAGCTTAATCAAACCGATTTCATCGGCCAGACCTTCGTGCATGTCGGCAGGCACATAGCCCTTGCCCATGCGCACTTCAAATTCCATCTCCAGCACCACGTCCTCGGTGAGGGTGGCGATGTGCTGTTCAGGATTGAGCACGGTCACATGCTGATTGGCCTGAATCTGGGCGGCCGTAACAGGCCCTTTGCTGTCAACGCGAAGCGTCAGGCGCTGCGGTTCGTCCGTGTCCATGCGCAGACGCACCTGCTTGATGTTCAGCACCACGTCGGTCACGTCTTCGAGGACGCCGTGGATGGTGGTGAACTCATGCTGCACGCCGGTAATCTTCACAGACACAAAGGCAGCACCCTGCAGGGAGGCAAGCAGCACACGACGCATGGCATTGCCGATGGTGGTGCCGTAACCTCTCTCCAGCGGTTCGCAAACAAACTTGCCGTGCGTGCTGCTGGCCGTGTCTTCGTCGCGCAGGATCTGGTCGGGCTTGACGAGCTCGTTCCAGTTGCGCGCATTGATAAGGCGTTCGCCCTGTTTGATAAGCATGAAGCCCCCGCTTATTTCGAGTAAAGTTCAACGATCAGCTGTTCATTGACCGGGAACTGGATGTCGTCACGCTGCGGCAGAGCCTTCACGGTGCCCTTGAAAGCGGCGCCGTCGGCTTCCAGCCAGGCGGGGCAACCGCGGCGGGCGATGACTTCCTGGGCTTCGGCCAGAACGGGGATCTTGCGGTTCTTTTCGGGCACTTCGATGGTATCGCCCACGCGCACCTGCAGCGAGGGGATGGTCACCTTGTGGCCATTGAGGGTGAAGATGCCGTGACGCACCAGCTGACGGGCCTGGTTACGGGAGTTGGCGAAACCGAGACGGTACACCACGTTGTCCAGGCGGCGTTCCAGGATCACCAGCAGGTTGGTACCGGTGACGCCCTTCTGCATTTCAGCCTTTTCGAAGTATCCGCGGAACTGCTTTTCCAGGATACCGTAGCTGCGGCGGGTCTTCTGCTTCTCGCGCAGCTGGACAGCGTATTCGCTGACTTTCTTACGCGCACGGCCATGCTGGCCAGGAGCGTAGGGACGGCGATCATAAGCGCACTTGTCGGTAAAGCAGCGGTCGCCCTTCAGGAAGAGCTTGCAGCCCTCGCGACGGCAAATGCGGCATTTGGCTTCAGTATATTTGGCCATTTGAAGAATCCTCTTGCGTTGATTACCACTGCCTCTCGGGCAGCCAACTACACGCGACGGCGCTTAGGCGGCCGGCAACCATTGTGGGGGATGGGCGTAACGTCGCGGATGAAAGCAACCCGGAAGCCAACAGCGGCAATGGCGCGCATGGCGGCTTCACGACCGGAGCCGGGGCCCTTCACATACACACCCACGGTGCGCATGCCGTTGTCCTGAGCCTTGCGGGCGGCAGTTTCGGCAGCAACCTGGGCAGCGAAGGGGGTGGACTTGCGGGAACCCTTGAAACCGCTCTGGCCGGAAGAGGCCCAGCTGATGGCGTTGCCGCGAGTGTCCGTAAAGGTGATGATGGTATTGTTGAACGAAGCCTGGATGTGGGCAATGCCCACGGGCACGTTCTTCTTTTCTCTTTTCTTGACCACTTTCTTGGGTCTGGCCATGATATTACCTCAATCTGGCTAAATTCGCGTGAAAAGGAATGCGCCCTACTTCTTCTTGCCCACCACACCGCGACGGGGACCCTTGCGGGTACGCGCATTGGTGTGGGTGCGCTGACCGTGCACGGGCAGGCCGCGACGGTGACGCAGGCCACGGAAGCAGCCGATGTCCATGAGGCGCTTGATATTGGTAGAGATCTCGCGACGGAGGTCGCCTTCCACCTTGTAGTTCTGTTCGAGTTCCTTACGGATCTCGTTCACTTCGTCGGCGGAAAGATCATCAATGTTGCGCTCCCAGTTCACACCGGTGGTGCTCAGGATCTGCAGGGCCGTAGCACGGCCGATGCCATAGATATAGGTGAGCGCAATGTCCACACGTTTGCCACGAGGCAAATCAACACCTGCAATTCTCGCCACAGTACGTCTCCTGCCCTAGCCCTGGCGCTGCTTGTGCCGGGGGTTTTCGCAGATAACTCGAAGAACACCCTTGCGCCGGATCACCTTGCACTTGGGGCATATTTTTTTGACGGAAGGTCTGACTTTCATGATTCGTCTCCAATGAGTGGCAAAGCCATCCGGCTTTGCGTGACCAAGGTTTGCCGCTGCCGGAAGCACAACACAAACCCGGTCAATACGGCTGCTCACCGCTCATTAGCAGCGGGAACAGAAACCTTTATCCATCTTTACCTGCTCTGTCAACAACCAATTGTCGTCCGGTTCAGGCCGCGGTCCGAAATGCTCAGGATCCGGGGCCCGTCCGGCGTAATGGCTACACTGTGTTCAAAATGCGCAGCCAGGCGGCGGTCGCGTGTCACAGCAGTCCATTTGTCTTCCAGAACGTCCACCTCGTAGCTGCCGGCGGTGACCATGGGCTCAATGGCGATGACCATGCCGTTACGCAGGGTCAGCCCGCGGCCACCGGGGTGATAGTTGGGGACTTCCGGCTTTTCGTGCATCTTGGCGCCAACTCCGTGGCCCACATACTGACGCACGACATTGAAACCGGCGGCTTCCACATAGTTCTGCACGGCCATACCGATGGCATAGACATCGTTACCGGCACGCGCCTGCTCGATGCCGACATAGAGGCTCTCCTCCGTGACGCGCATGAGCTTGCAGGCTTCCTCGCTCACCTTGCCCACAGGGAAGGTGCGCGCAGCGTCGCCCACAAAACCTTCAAAGACCACGCCCATGTCGACGCTGACGATGTCCCCTTCCTCAAGCAGCCGCGGGGAGGGGAAACCGTGGACCACCTGCTCGTTGACCGAGCAGCATGTGGCGTAGGGGTAGCCGTAATAGCCCAAAAAGGCCGGTTTCACTTTATAATCGGCGCACATGTCGCGCGCCAGTTCTTCAAAGCGCATGGTCGTTTCGCCCGGCTTCACGATGTCGCCGATGGCATCCAGGATGTTGGCCACCATACGGTTGGCCTCGCGCAGGCAAGCGATCTCCCGCTCATTTTTGATGAATGCGCCTTGATACTTCTTCATGACTTTCCAGCTCTCTTTGCCAGAATTACATGCGGCCGCCCTTGCGGGCCGCCTTGTTCATCAACCCCTGGTACTGGGTTGAGATCATGTGGGACTCGACCTGATTCATGAAGTCCATGGCCACGCCGACAAGGATCAGCAGGCTGGTACCACCGAAGTAGAACGGCACGTTGAACTTGGCGATCATGAGCATGGGCAGCAGGGAAATGGCCGAGATGTACACCGCGCCGCTCAGGGTCAGACGCGAGAGTACGGTGTCGATGTATTCCTGGGTGCGTTCGCCGGGACGGATGCCGGGGACGAAGCCGCCGTTCTTCTTCAGGTTCTCGGCCATATCCTTCGGGTCGATGATGATGGCCGTGTAGAAGTAGCAGAAGAAGAAGATCAGGACAACATAGAGCACATTGTACAGGACGCCGTGCGGAGCAAAGAAGTCCGTGACCATCCTGACGTATTCATTGGTGGAGAACTGGCCCACCGTGGCCGGGAACAGCAGCAGCGACGAGGCGAAAATGGGCGGGATGACGCCCGCCGTATTGACGCGCAGGGGCAGGTGCGTGTTCTGGCCGCCAAACATCTTACGTCCGATCTGGCGCTTGGCGTAGCTGATGGGGATACGGCGCTGGGCACGCTCCACGAACACGATGGCCGTCAGCACGGCGGCCATGAGCAGCACGATGATGACCGCGAGGAAGATGCTCATGCTGCCGGACTTGATGAGGTCCATGGACTGCATGATGCCGCGCGGGATGCCCACCACGATACCGCAGAAGATGATCAGGGAGATGCCGTTGCCGATACCGCGTTCAGTGATCTGCTCACCCAGCCACATGACGAGCATGGAACCGGCCGTGAAGGTGGCCATGGTCACCATGCGGAAATGCCAGCCCGCATTGAGCACGATGGGCGTGCCGTCGGGGCTGGTCATGGATTCGAGCCCGATGGAGATGAACAGGCCCTGCACCAGGGTGATCAGCACGGTCAGGTAACGGGTGTACTGGGTTATCTTGCGGCGTCCGGCCTGGCCTTCTTCCTTGGCCATGCGCTTGATGTCGGGGCTCACCACCTGCAAAAGCTGCATGATGATGGACGCCGAGATGTAGGGCATGACACCCAGAGCGAAGACGGACACGTTGGACAGGCCGCCACCGGAGAACATGTCGAACATGTCGAACAACGTTCCCGACAGGCTTTTGAAGTACGCGGCCAGGGCCGCGGCATCCACACCGGGGATGGGCACATGCACACCGATTCTGTAGCAGCACAGAAGGAGGAAGGTCCAGCCCAGGCGCTTGGCCAGAGAAGATTGTCCGAGGGGATTAACCGATGCTGATGCCATGAATCACTCGTTACCTTTTACGCTGTAAGGGACGCATATGCGCGGGAGCGTCTTTACCCCGCGCCCATTCCGGCGCGGGGTCAAAGACATCCGCCTGCCGTTACCGGCATGGCGCATAATTACTCAGCCGCTTGCGCAGCTTCAAGTTCGGTGGCTTCGCCGCCGGCGTTGCGGATCTTTTCCGCAGCGGCCTGGCTGAACTTGTGAGCTTCCACCTTGATGGCCGACTTCACTTCGCCGCGGGAAAGCACTTTCACGGGCGCGCCCAGACGGGCCAGGCCGCGGGCGTAGATGTCGTCCAGGGTGATCTCGCTCTTGCCTTCAAAGGCTTCCTGCAGACGGTCCAGATTGATCACGTCGTAGGTCACCTTGAAGGGGAAGTTCTTGAAGCCGTGCTTGGGAAGACGACGCTGCAGGGGCATCTGGCCGCCTTCGAAACCGGGACGCACACCGCCGCCGGCACGGGCGTTCTGACCCTTGTTACCCTTGCCAGCGGTGCAGCCCAGGCCGGAACCGGAACCACGGCCCACACGACGGCGGGTTTTGCGCTCTTCCGGGAAGGGAAAGAGATTGTGCAGTTGCATGATATATACTCCTCCTGCGGCCGTGGACTAGTCCACCAGGGCCACAAGGTGCGAAACTTTGGCGATGATGCCCCGGATGGCCGGGGTGTCCTTGAACGACTTGACCTGTTCGCGACGCTTGAGGCCAAGGGAGTCCAGCAGCTTGCGCTGGGCCGGCGTGGTGCCGATGCGAGAACGCACGAGTTTGACCGTAATTTCAGCCATGACTTACTTCCTCGGGGCTTCGAGCTTCTTGCCACGCAGCTCGGACACTTCGTCAGCGCTGCGCAGGGAGATCAGGCCCTGCATGGTGGCACGCAGCACGTTATGGGGGTTGTTGGTGCCGATGGCCTTGGCCAGGACGTCACGCACGCCCACGGCTTCCATGACGGCACGCACGGCACCACCGGCGATGATACCGGTACCTTCGGAGGCGGGCTTCAGCATGACGCGACCAGCGCCGAAGCGGCCCAGCACTTCGTAAGGCAGGGTGCCTTCCACCAGAGGAATCTGCACGCGGTTCTTGCGAGCGCGTTCAGTGGCCTTGCGCAGGGCTTCGGGCACTTCCTGGGCCTTGCCCAGGCCGTAGCCCACGCCACCCTTGCCGTCGCCCACCACCACAAGGGCGCTGAAGCTGAAACGGCGACCGCCCTTGACCACCTTGGCCACGCGGTTCAGGGAGACGATCTTTTCGATTTCGCCCAATTCGTTCTGTTTGGTTTCGGTATTTTCCTGACGCATATTAGAACTCCAGGCCGCCTTCGCGGGCGCCGTCGGCCACGGCTTTCACGCGACCGTGATAAAGGTACCCGTTGCGATCAAACACCACCTGGGTGATGTTCTTTTCCTTGGCAAGACGGGCGATTTCCATGCCCACCTTCTCGGCGCCGGCCAGGTTGCAATGCATACCGGCTTCGGTCTTGGCCAGGCTGAGGGTGGAGGCGGCGACCAGGGTGGCGCCTTCCTGATCGTTCACGATCTGGGCGTAGATGTGCATGTTGGAGCGGTACACCACCAGACGGGGACGTTCGGCGGTACCCTGCACCTTTTTACGAATGCGGACCTTGCGGCGCTGACGGGATTCATTCTTGGTAAGCTTCATGACGCAATCCCTACCTACTTCTTGCCGCCGGACTTACCGACCTTGCGGCGGATGGTCTCGGTGGTATACTTGATACCCTTGCCCTTGTAGGGTTCGGGCTTGCGGATGCGACGGATCTTGGCGGCCATTTCGCCCACCAGTTCCTTGTCGGCGCCGCTGATGGTCAGGATCTGACCTTCGGCCTTGGCCTGGATGCCTTCGGGCAGTTCCACCAGCACGGGGTGGGAGAAGCCCACGGACAGTTCCACCAGGTTGCCCTTGACGGCAACGCGGTAGCCCACGCCGATCACTTCCAGGGACTTGGAGAAGCCCTTGGTCACGCCTTCGATGCAGTTGGCGAGCAGGGTGCGGCGCAGACCGTGCTGAGCACGGCTGTGACGGTCGTCTTCCACGCGGGTCAGGGTCAGCACACCGTCGGTGAGGTCATAATTCAGCAGGCTGCACACAGGGGTATGCAGCGTACCCTTGGGGCCCTTCACTTCCACAACATCCGTTCCGATCTTGACTTCAACGCCAGCGGGAACGGTAATGGGCTGTTTGCCGATACGAGACATGGTGCACCCCTACCAGATTTCACACAGAAGTTCGCCGCCCACCTTCTTTTCATGGGCGGTCATGCCGTCCAGCACACCGCTGGACGTGGACAGAATGCAAATGCCGAGGCCGTTCTGCACCTTGGGGATCTGGTGAGCGCCCACATACACGCGGCGACCGGGGGTGCTGACGCGCTTCAGGCCGGAGATGACGGCCTTGCCCTTCTGGTACTTCAGCGTGATGGTAATGTTGCGGTCGTCGATAGCCACGTCTTCGACGTAACCTTCCTGCTTGAGGATGGCGGCTAAGGCTTCTTTCATCTTCGAGCGCGGCACATTCACTTCCTTGTGCAGGGCCAAATGTGCGTTGCGGATACGGGTCAGCATATCCGCAATAGGATCTGTCAACATCGATAGCTCCTAAGGTTGGTTTCGTGAGGGGTTAGCGGCCCCATGCCGCCACTTCCCGCACACAATCGAAAGTCCATATCCCAAGCCGGAGCAAAAGGCAATGTTTTTTTTGCTCACGGCCTGAAAATCCGCTCTTTCCAGGGCGTTCCCGAGTCATGCCGGCGCCGGTCCTGCCGGGGCATCCCGGCCTGCATGCGAGGGACCAGGCACCGGATCGCCGCACCATGAATGAAAACGGGGCTGCTCCACTGCAGGAGTCCCGCCCGTCTCCGGTGCGACACGTGCCGCATGGCCGACTCCACCGGACTTTCCGGCATGGCACGGCGTACGGCGCGCAGGGGCAGATAGCCCATCTGTCATCGGGAAGCAAGCAAAATTTGCAAAAGGAAGGAGACCGGCCGGGTGCAGAACGTATCCCGAAAGAGGATACGTCCCTCCCCGGAAGCCGGAAACCATGTAAGACTGTGCCCCCGGATGCGGACAAGGGACCTTCCTGCCCGGGGCCGCCCGCCGGATGCAGGAAGCGCCGGGGCACAGCCCCCTCTCCCCTGCCCTTCTCCGGAAACGGAAAGAGGGACCCCTTTCGGAGTCCCTCCATCTTTCAGATCAGTCCGGGATGCGGATTACCAGCTGGATTTACGCACACCGGGCAGTTCGCCGCGCAGGGCCATGTTGCGGAAGCAGATACGGCAGATGCCGAACTGGCGCATGAAGGCCCGGGGACGCCCGCAGATGGGGCAACGATTGTAGGCGCGGGAGCTGAACTTGGGCTTACGGGAAGCCTTCACTTCAAGAGCGGTACGGGACATAGCTCTACTCCTACTTGCGGAACGGCATGCCCAGCTGGTCCAGAAGGAACTTGCCTTCCTTGTCCGTGGTCGCCGAGGTGACAATGGTGATGTTCATGCCCTTGGGGTTTTCCACACGGTCAGCTTCCATTTCGGGGAAGATGGTGTGTTCCTTGATGCCCAGGGTAAAGTTGCCGCGACCATCAAAACCACGGTCCGGGATACCGCGGAAGTCACGCACGCGGGGCAGGGCAAAGTTCATCAGCTTGTCCAGGAAGTCCCACATACGATCCTTGCGCAGGGTGACGCGAGCCCCGATGGGCATGCCTTCACGCAGCTTGAAGGAAGCGATGGACTTCTTGGCGCGGGTAACCACGGCCTTCTGTCCGGCGATGGCGGTCAGTTCCGCCACGGCTTCTTCCATCAGCTTGTTGTTCTGGCTGGCGGCGCCGAGACCGATGTTCAGAGAGATCTTCTCGATGCCGGGCAGTTGCATGGAGGAGGAGTAGTTGAACTCCTTCTGCAGTACCGGAACCACTTTCTCTCTATAAATCTTTTCAAGGCGTGTCATCGTATCACCTTATTCCATAACTTCGTTGCACTTCTTGCAGAAGCGCACTTTTTTCTGCTTGCCTTCGGACTCAATGTACTTGTAGCCCACCTTGGTCGGCTTGGCGCAAGCGGAGCACACCACCATCACGTTGGACACGTGGATGGGCATTTCCTTTTCCACGATGCCACCGGGCTGCTGGGCATAGGGGTTGGGGCGCATGTGGCGCTTGGCCACGTTGACCTTTTCCACCAGCACGCGGTCCTTCTTGGGAAGAACCTTGAGCACCTTGCCGATCTTGCCCGCGTCCTTGCCGGTGATGACCATCACCTTGTCGTCCTTGCGGATGCGATACGTTTTCATAGTCATCTCCTACAGCACTTCGGGGGCAAGAGAAATGATCTTCATGAAGTTGGCGGCGCGCAGCTCACGAGCGACGGGTCCGAAGATACGGGTACCCACGGGTTCGCCCTGGTTGGAGAGCAGGACAGCGGCGTTGCCGTCGAACTTGATGTAGGAGCCGTCCATGCGACGCACTTCCTTGGCAGTGCGCACGATAACGGCCTTCATGACGTCGCCTTTCTTGACCTTGCTGTGGGGCATGGCTTCCTTGACGGACACGACGATGATGTCGCCCACGGAAGCGTAACGGCGGTGGGAACCACCGAGCACCTTGATGCAGGCCACCTTTTTGGCGCCGCTGTTGTCGGCCACCTGAAGAGTCGATTCTACCTGGATCATGGTTCTACCCTACACAGCCTTTTCGATGATGGAGACCAGATGCCAGCGCTTGTTGCGCGACATGGGGCGGAACTCCACGATTTTAACCTTATCGCCCATGCCGCATTCGTTCATGGGATCATGAGCCGTGAACTTTTTGCGGCGCCTCACATACTTCTTGAGCAGAGGATGCTTCACCAGCGTTTCAACGCGCACGACGATGGTCTTGTCGTTCTTGTCGCTGACAACGATACCGGTGAGGGTTCTGCCCTTGCGATTTTCCAGAGCTTGCATGGTTCAGCCCCTCTATTCCTTTTCAGTCAAAACGGTGGAAATGCGAGCCACCTGACGGCGCATGGCCTTGAGCTCGGAAGTCTTTTCAAGCTGCGCGGTGGCATGCTTGAAACGGGCCGTCATGAGTTCTTCGCGCTGTTCGGCCAGCTTGGCACGCAGCTCTTCGACGCTCATGTCGCGCAGCTCGGCGGCAGTGGCCATGGCGGCTTTTTCGTTCTTCTTGGCAGCCATACTACAGGCCCTCCCTCACCACGATGATGGTCTTCACGGGCAGCTTGTGGGCGGCGCGGGTCAGAGCCTCGCGAGCCAGGTCAAGGCTGACGCCCTTGATTTCGTACAGCACGCGGCCGGGCTTGACCGGAGCGCACCAGCCCACCGGAGCACCCTTACCGGAACCCTGACGGGTTTCAAGAGGCTTGGCGGTCACGGGGCGGTCGGGGAACACGCGGATCCAGACCTTACCGCCACGCTTGATGTGACGCATCATGGCGATACGGGCGGCTTCAATCTGCTGGCTGGACAACTGACCGTGCTGCACGGCCTTCAGGCCAATATCGCCAAAGGCGATGGAGGCGCCGCGGCTAGCCAGGCCACGCAGGCGGCCCTTCTGCCATTTACGGAATTTAACTTTCTTAGGCGCGAGCATTACTGATCAACCTCTTTGTCAAGGATTTCACCCTTGTAGATCCACACCTTGACACCGATGATGCCGTAGGTGGTGTGCGCTTCGGCAAAACCGTAGTCGATGTCGGCGCGCAGGGTCTGCAACGGCACGCGACCGTCACGGTACCATTCGGTACGGGCGATTTCAGCGCCCGCCAGACGACCGGAGCAGGTCACCTTGATGCCTTCGCCACCGAACTTGCGGGCCATGGACACCGTGCGCTTCATGGCGCGACGGAAGGCCACGCGGCGTTCCAGCTGCTGGGCGATGTTTTCGGCCACGAGCTGGGCTTCCACTTCGGGACGACGGATTTCATTCACTTCCAGCGAGAACTCACGGCCAAACTTCTGGCGGAGGTCGCCGCGCAGCTTTTCGATTTCCACGCCCTTGCGGCCGATGACGATACCGGGACGGGCAGTGGACAGGATCAGACGGATCTTGCCACCGGCGCGTTCGATTTCGATCTTGGCCAGCCCCGCATGATACAGGAGCTTCTTCACATAGGCGCGAATCTTGCTGTCTTCAAACACAAAGGCAGGGTAGTCCTTCTTGCTGAACCAGCGGGACTGCCAGTTCTTGTTGTACCCCAGCCGGAAGCCAAACGGATGAACTTTCTGACCCATAGCCTATTCCTGCCCTTCTGCGAGTATAACGGTAACGTGGCTGGTACGCTTGTGAATCTTGGTGGCACGGCCCTGGGCGCGGGGCATGAAGCGCTTCCAGGTGGGGCCTTCGTTCACGATGACTTCCTTGATGACCATGGCGTCCACGTTCACGCCACCCAGCTGGGAGGCATTGGCCACGGCGCTCTTGAGCACATTCAGCAGCACGCCGGCGGGCTTGTTGGGGGTGAAGCGCAGAATGTTCATGGCTTCTTCCACACCCTTGCCCTGCACGTTCTTGGCCACAAGGCGGGTCTTGCGGGGCGACACGCGCTGGAATTTCGCGATAGCTTTGGATTCCATATCTCTACCCTACTTCTTGCCGGCCTTGGCCTTCTTGTCAGCGGCGTGGCCGTGGAAGGTACGGGTGGGCGAGAATTCGCCCAGCTTGTGACCCACCATGTTTTCGGTCACGAACACCGGCACAAACTTTTTGCCATTGTGCACCGCAAAGGTCAGACCCACCATTTCGGGCAGGATGGTCGAGCGGCGCGACCAGGTCTTCACCACGCGATGGTCATTGGAGGCCACCGCAGCGTCAACCTTCTTCATCAGGTGGCCGTCGATGAACGGCCCTTTCTTCAAAGATCTGGGCATCTGCTACTCCTACTTCTGGCCGCGGCGCTTAATGATAAGGCGCGAAGAAGCCTTGTTCTTGTCGCGGGTCTTGAAGCCCTTGGCAGGCATACCCCAGGGCGACACGGGATGACGACCACCGGAGCTGCGGCCTTCGCCACCGCCCAGGGGATGGTCGATGGGGTTCATGGCCACACCGCGGACCTGAGGACGGCGACCCAGCCAGCGGTTGCGGCCGGCCTTGCCCAGGGAGATGTTTTCGTGCTGGATGTTGCCCACCTGGCCCACAGTGGCCACGCAGGAAGCCAGCACCTTGCGCACTTCGCCGGAGGGCAGACGCAGCAGGGCGTACTTGCCTTCCTTGGCCACGAGCTGGGCGTAGGTGCCAGCGGCGCGGCAGAGCTGGCCACCCTTGCCGGGGTACAGCTCGACGTTGTGGATCACGGTACCCACCGGGATGCGGGACATCTGCATGGCGTTGCCGGGCTTGATGTCGGCACCTTCACCGGCCAGCACCACGTCGCCCTGCTTCAGACCCACAGGAGCGATGATGTAGCGCTTTTCGCCGTCCACGTAGTGGAGCAGGGCGATACGGGCGGTACGGTTGGGGTCGTATTCGATGTGCGCAACCTTGGCGGCGATGCCGAACTTGTTACGCTTGAAGTCGATGATGCGGTACAGGCGCTTCACACCGCCGCCACGACGACGGCTGGTTACGCGGCCACGGTTGTTGCGGCCGGCCTTCTTGGTCAGGCCCACGGTGAGCGACTTCTCAGGGGTCGTCCGGGTGATTTCCGCAAAGTCGGAAACCGTCTGGAAACGACGCCCGGCGGAGGTCGGTTTCAGCTTACGGACAGCCATTTTACACTCCCTCGAAGAACTCGATTTTATCGCCCTGGCGCAAGGTCACATAGGCCTTCTTCCAGCCGGGCTTACGGCCCACCACGCGACCCTGGCGTTCCCGATTGGAGGGAGCCTTGCGAACCACGTTGACCGCTTCAACTTTCACATCAAAAGCCTTTTCCACGGCCTGCTTGATTTCAAGCTTGTTGGCGCCGGGATGAACATAGAAAGCCACCTGACGGGACTCATCCTTCAGCAGGGTGGTCTTTTCCGTCAGCAGGGGCTTGATAAGAACCTGGGTGAATTCCATGAGTTGCCCCTCTTATTTTTCAAAGCGGGCCTGCACGGGCGCTACGGCGCCTTCCAGCAGGACCAGCTGCTTGTGGCGGAGGATCTCCAGCACGCTCAGACGATCAGGCGTGGTCAGCGTGATGCCGGGGATGTTGCGGGCGGAGCGGGTCAGGGCTTCGCTTTCCTCGGCGGTCACGATGAGAGCCTTGTTCAGGCCCAGAGTACCGGCCACTTTGGCAAAATGCTTGGTCTTGGCTTCGGGCAGTTCGATGCCCTTGACCACCAGCAGGTTTTCGGCGGCCAGACGGCTCGACAGAGCCATCTTCATGGCCAGGGCGCGCACCTTGCTGTTGACCTTGAAGCTGTAATCGCGGGGCTGGGGGCCAAACACGATGGCGCCGCCACGCCACACGGGCGAACGATTGGAGCCGGAACGGGCGCGACCGGTGCCCTTCTGCTTCCAGGGCTTCACGCCGCCGCCGGAAACGAAGGCGCGGGTCTTGGCCATGTGGGTACCGGCGCGCTTGGCGGCCATCTGGGCACGCACCACGAGGTTGAGGATCTCGGGACGAGCCTCAACTTCAAACACGTCGGCGGAAAGCGTCAGTTCGCCGCATTCCTGCTTGTTCTGGTCATAAACTTTCACGGTAGCCATTGTTGTGCTTCCTCTACTGCTTGCGGATCAGCACCAGCCCGTTCTTGGGGCCGGGCACGGAACCCTTGACCAGGATGACGTTGTCGGCGGGACGAACGTCAACGATCACAAGGCCCATTTCCGTCACGGTTTCGTTGCCCCAATGGCCAGCCATCTTACGGCCCTTGAACACGTGGCCGGGGAAGGTGTTGTTACCGATGGAGCCGTTGTTACGGTGCACTTTTTCGCAACCGTGCGTATCCTTGGAACCGGCGAAGTTCCAACGGCGCATACGGCCCTGGTAGCCCTTACCGATGCTCTTGGCGGTCACTTTGACCTTGTCGCCGGTAGCAAACATTTCCACGGTCAGTTCCTGACCGGGTTCCATTTCAGGGGCGTTTTCCAGGCGGATTTCACGCAGTTCGCGGTACAGGCCGGTGCCGGCCTTGGCGAAGTGGCCCTTCATGGCCTTGCTGACGTGCTTTTCCTTGTCTTCGGTCAGCGCGATCTGCAGAGCGTTGTAACCGTCGGTTTCAACGGTCTTCACCTGGGTGACGGGGCAGGGCCCGGCCTGAATCACCGTGACGGGCACAGCGGCGCCGTCACCGGCAAAAATGCGGGTCATACCAAGTTTACGACCCAAAATTCCCATTTTCTCAGCCATGACTGCCTCTCACTAGAGCTTGATTTCAACGTCCACGCCAGCGGGCAGGGAAAGCTTGCCGAGGGCGTCAACGGTCTGCTGCGTGGGTTCAAGGATGTCCATAAGCCGCTTGTGGATGCGCATTTCGAACTGCTCACGGGACTTCTTGTCCACATGCACGGAACGCTGAATGGTGTACTTATGAATATTGGTGGGCAGCGGGATGGGCCCGGCCACACCGGCACCGGTATTGCGCGCCGTATCCACGATTTCCGCAACAGCCTTGTCCAGGATGCGGTAATCGTAGGCTTTGAGCTTGATCCGAATGCGATCACTGCTAACTGTCGTCATTGTTGCCTACTCCGTTTGAAAAATCCTGGCCGGTTGGGTTCGGCGCAGGTTTCTTAACAGCTTTGCGCGGGCCAAAAACCACGGGCCCGAAGGTCGGCCTCACCCGTTGGGGAGACTGGGCAACAACTTGGGGAAGAGAAGCGCTTGAAGCAGCGCACATCACAGAATCTGAAGGAATCAGATATATCGGAAGGTACGGACGCCTGAGCGTGCCTGCATCATCCGTGTGATGCTTCCCGGCGTAGCCCAGGCCTGTCACTGACTGAAGCAGTGACGAGGGTGGTCCCGCAGGGTCACCAAATGGGGGAACATCCCCCCTTACCTTTACAGCCCGGGGTCACCTGATCGCCAGGTGGGATCCGCTGTGTGGGCTGGAACGGCTCGACATTGTCTCGGCATCTGGTAACGCCTGCACATGTCAAAACCCGCCGCGGAGCGACCGCTTTGGGTGCATCAGGACAGACTCAATCTGCCCTTCCCTGCCGTCCAGGGAACAGCCTTGTTGCTCAAGGCGAGGTTCCTTCTATCGGGAATGGGGCGATGCGTCAAGTTTTTTTCACTGCGAGAGGGATTTTTTTTCGCGCTATTGCTGATTTTCCCGTTCCGGCAAGAAAAAAGCGGAGCTCAGGCACGGATAAAGGAGACATGTCATAAAATATATCTTGCCATCCGCCGGAGTGGGGAATTTCTCACAGGCCGAAGCGAAAAAAACACGACCTGTGGCTCCATGAAGTAAAAAAGAAAAAATCCCCAGCGGCATCACGGATCGGGGGCTGCCCCCCAAGCGCCCCTGCCGAAGAGGCAAACGGCCTGACGAAAAAGCTTTGCTTCGATTGTTGGAGGCCTTCCTCCCGCAAGATCCGGGAGCGGGATGTGACGGCTGCCCAGGATAGCGGGCGAGATCCACAGCCCGGCACAGCGTTTTTTCCCCAAAAAAGCGGGAGGGGACTTTCCCCAGCAGGAAAAGCCCCCTCCCCTCTCGTCTACATCATACTAAAGTCAGCGCTACTTGCCCTGATCCAGGTCACCCAGCAGGGCGCGGGCGTAGTCGGCACCGTTGAAGGGCCGCAGGTCTTCGAGCTTTTCGCCCAGGCCCACATAGGTGATGGGCAGCTTTTCCTGCATGGCCACGGCGATGGCCACGCCACCCTTGGCCGTACCGTCCAGCTTGGTGAGGATGAGCTCGTCCACACCGGCGGCTTCCTTGAAGAGCTTGGCCTGCGAAAGAGCGTTCTGGCCGGTGGTGGCGTCGATGACCAGGATGCAGCGGTGCGGCGCACCTTCATGCTTCTTGCCCAGCACCTGACGGATCTTGGTCAGCTCTTCCATAAGGTTGACCTTGGTCTGCAGGCGGCCGGCGGTATCCACAAAGAGGATGTCCACCTTTTCGGCCAGGGCGCGGTCCATGGCTTCGTAGGCCACGGAGGCCGGATCGGAACCGGCGGGGCGGGCATGGAAGAGCGCGCCCACGCGCTCGGCCCAGACCTGCAGCTGCTCGATGGCCGCCGCACGGAAGGTGTCGGCCGCGGCGATCATGACCTTTTTGCCCTGCATGCGGGCGCGGTGGGCCAGCTTGGCGATGGTGGTGGTCTTGCCCACGCCGTTGACGCCGATGAAGAGCACCACTTCGGGCGGGTTCACGGCGCTGATGCGACGCGGCAGACGGAAGATCTCGTCCACTTCGGCCATGAGCAGGCCGCGCACGTCTTCCACGCGGGTCACGTTCTCCTTGCGGGCCCGTTCACGCAGACGCTCCACCAGCTCCAGCGAAGGTTCGTAGCCCAGGTCGGCCATGATGAAGAGCTCTTCCAGCTCTTCCCAGAAACTTTCGTTGAGTTCGCCGTGGCTGCTGAACAGGCTGTCCAGACGGCGGGAGAACTGTTCGCGGGTACGACTCAGGCCTTCGCTGATCTTGAGGAACAGGCGGCTGCGCTCGTCTTCCTCGTCCTCCATGTCCAGGGCCAGGGTCAGGCGATACTGCAACTCGGAGCGGAATTCGTCCAGCTGCACATATTCCATACGCTCCAGCCAGCCACGGAAATCATCCACGAAGGCGTCCACTTCGGCGGCGGGCGCATCCAGCGAACGCAGCAGGAAGCGCAGACGCTTCCAAAGTTCGTCCCCGGCTTCTTCCACACCTTCCAGCACGATGCCCAGCCAGACGGAGAGGCGCGGTTCGGCCTCGCGCAGACGCAGGATCATGGACTGGGCCAGAGCGGGATCGAGACCGCAGGTCTCCAGCGCGGGCGCGGTGGGACGCTCGGCCGTGGCAGCCGCCGCGGCAACGGCAGTGGCGGCAAGGGCCGCATCGGCCACGACCTCAGCGACGGGCTCGTCCTGGTCCGGCGTAGCAGCGCTCTCCGTGTCTTCTTCCACCTCGGCCGGAGGTTCCTGTTCCGTGCTTTCAGCGGCAGCCGCGACACGTTCATCTGTATCTGCTTCCGCTACGGCAGCTTCAGAATGGGCGTCTTCGCCCGCCTCCTGCTCCACCGCAACAGGCGTTTCTTCAGCCTCGCCAGCAGGGGCAGCCGCTTCCGGCCGGGCCGTATCTTCGTCACTGCCGAAGATGCGCTGCCACCAGCTGCGACGGGGCGCAGCCGCTTCGGACTTTTCTTCCGCTTCTTCACGGACCTCGTCGCGGGCAGCTTCCTCTTCCACGACATCCGTCCCGGCGTCGTCAGCTTCTTCAGCGGCAGCTTCGTCGGCTTCAACAGGGGTCACAGTGGTCGTATCGTCCCCGGCCGCATCAGCCATCTCGGCGGCATCGGCCCCGGTCACGTCCTCAGGCAGCGGTTCTTCTTCCGCTTCCTGGGCAGTCTCCACAACGGTCTCAGCCTCGACAGCCACAGCTTCCGCTTCGGCAGGGGCCTCTTCCTCTTCTGCAGGGGATTCTTCCACAGCATCCACGGGAGCCGCATCAGCGCCGGCCGGCTCTTCGCACATCTCGACAACTTCGGCTTCCGCAGCCTCAGCTTCCGAAGCAATCGCTTCCGAACTGACGCCATCCTGTTCGGGGGCACCCGCTTCTGCAGCGGCATCACCGGAAGCTTCTTCCGGCGCCGCAGCTTCGGCAGCCGCTTCCGCCACGGGCTCCTCGACCGAAGGAATTTCATCTTCCACCACAGCAGCCGGGGATTCTTCCGCTTCGGCGACCGGTTCGCTTTCGGCCTCCACGGCGGGCTCATCCAGAAGCGTCGGCACCTCAGCTTCCGCCACAGGTTCCCCTTCCGCCACGGTGCTCTCGGCTTCTGCCGGAGCTTCGGACGCCGCAGGCTGGTCGGCAGGCGCCACCGTCACGGCAGCCTCGACGCTCCCGCCCTCCTCTGCGGCACCGGCGGCAGGGCCATCGCTTTCAGCGGCGGGCACTTCCACCACGGGCTCATCCGCGACCACGGCTTCAGCTTCCGGCGCCACCTGTTCGACATCCCCGGCAACGGGGGCGGCCTCGTCTTCCGGGGCCTCGTCCGCAGATGCGTCTTCAGCAGGGGCAACGACTTCTTCAGCCGCCGGGACGCTCTCCGGTTCCGGCGTGCTTTCCGGCTCCGCTACGGCGCTCCCGGTATCAGCGGCAGGCTCCTCCGGGGCAACAGACGTTGCGGCCGCTTCCTTCTCGACTGCCGCGGCCTGCGTTTCTTTCGTTTCCTCGGTGCCCCCACCAAAAAACTTTTTTACTGCGGAAAAAAAGCCCATAGTCTCTCCTTATTTCACTGCGGCCCCGCTCAGGGCCTGCAAAACTTCTTCAAGATCAGCCGCACAGGTCTCCACGGCCAGCGCACGCGCCTCACAGCCGGGATCCTCCAGCGCATCGAGCATCTCGCGGGCGCTGTCCTCAAGGCGCACAGCCCCCAGGCAGGGCGCTGCGGCAAGCAGCATCCGCCCCAGATGGCACAGCCCTTCCAGCTCATCTTCCGCATACAGGCGCATCATGAGCATGGGCGCATGGGCAAAGGTCTGGCGGAACAGGGCCGCGGTCATATGCCAGCTTGCGGGGTTCCCCTGCTGGAAATGCCTGCCGCGGATGGCATCCACCGGCAGGGCGTCCTCAGGGGCGGCGACATCCTCACCGGAAACGGGCCGCCACTTCCGGTCGTCGGATTTTTCCGGCTCCGGATCGCCCTGCTTGCGCAAAAGCTGCAGCCCCAAAGAATGCAGGCGCCTCAGATCGCCCCAGTGCCAGTACAGCGCCGCCAGAAAGACGCTGAGCAGCAGCGTATTGATGATGAAGCGCCAGGTCTCGCGCTGCATGACCTTGTCCGAACCTTCCTGCACCAGGCGGCGGGCAAGATAGACCTCCACCGTGCCCACGGGCTGCCCTTCCCGGCGCAGCGGGCTCATGCCCTGCACGGTGTTCTCCGTGATCTCGCCGTCCCAGGGCACGGCCTCCCAGTGCGCATTGCGACGCTGGCCGGAAAAAAGACTGTCCCCCACCTGCACCGTCACGGCGTACAGGCGCTGATCCTCCATAAGCCCCGTCACCAGGGCGTCCGTGGAAACGGCGGTGAGTTCCCCGTGCAGTCCCAGCAGATGGGTGAAACGGCTGGCCACCCGGCCTGCCTCGTTCTGCAGACGGTTCTGTGCGGCATCGCGTTCAGCCATGATGTTCCACGCTGCCTGCGCCAGAAAGAGCAATACGGCCAAAAGCCAGCAGGCCAGGGCCACCCAGCGGCGGTATCTGGTCAGGAAAATAAGAACTGACCGCTTCACGAGCGGGAATCTCCTTGCAATTTTGTGCGCAGCTTATGTGCCAGCATACGCGTATCGGCGTCCCCAAGCAGAACGAGGGCGCTCCCCCAGGCACAACATCCGGCCCCGATGGACAGAGCCAGGCCCGCCATGGCGGGCAGCCCGGGCAACAGGACCGGCACGACGGACAGCAGCTCCTGCAACGGGCAGACCATGCCGCACAGGCGCAGGACCACCAGGGCACCTGCGGCTGCCGCGCCCGCGGCCAGCACATGCCGCAGACAGGCCATGCCGTCCAGAAGCGCCGGCGCGGGCAGCAAAGGCCGCAAACGTCGCCGCAGCCCCCGCCACAGCCAGACGGTCTGTCCCCACAGGGCCGCACTGGCCGCCGCAGCCGGCAAACAAAAATATATGTCCCTTGCCATACTATGTAACAGCCACGCCCCGCCTGCAAGCGTAAAAACAACGGCAAGCAGCGAGGACAAGGCCGTCAGGCGCACGTCGCCCAGGGCGTTGCAGCCCGCCAGCAGGCAGCGGCTCACCGCGCAGGCGGGCAGGCAGGGCAGGTACGCCCAAAGGGCCAGGGTCACCTGCCGCACCCCCGTGGCATCGAATTCCCCGTGATGCAGCAGGACGTCCACAAGGCAGGGACCCACGGCCCACAGCCCCGCCGCCGCAGGCAGGGACAAGAGCGTGGCCCAGCGCAAGGCCAGGGCCATGTCCCGCCGGAAGGCGACAAAATCTTTTTCTCCGGCCAGACGGCTCAAACGCGGCAAACTGGCCATGCCGAGGCAGGCACCGATCAGGCCCAGCGGCAGCTCCAGCAGGCGCTCGGCATAGTACAGGCCCGCGATCTGGCTGCCCACCGCCAGCCCCATGGCCGCCAGCATCACCAGCTGCGGCGCGGCGGCCCCCAGCAGGCCCAGGGGCAAGCGCCCCAGGCAGCCCCACAGCTCACGGCCGGAGGGCGCGGCGGCCGGACGCTCCATGGCGGTCGCCGGGAATACATGACGGGCATAGCCCCATTGGGCCAGCCACTGGGCCAGGCCCCCGGCGCTCATGCCCGCGGCCAGTGCCGCCGGGACAGCCTCTGTACCTCCCGCCAGCCAGCCCGCCAGCATGGCACTGATGACCACCACATTGAAGATGACGGGCGAAAGCGCGGGCAGCCAGAAGACTTCGCGGCAGTGCAACACCGCCATGCCCAGGGCAGCCATCCCCGCCAGCAAAACATAGGGCAGGCAAAGGCGGAGCAGGCTGCTGCCCTCCGCCAAGGCTTCAGGAGAAAGCGCGGGCGCCAGAAAGGCCAGCAATTGCGGCGCTGCCAGCATGCCCAGCAGGACAAGGCCGCCCAGCACCAGCACGAGGCGCCGGAACAGGCCGGAGGCCAGAGCGGGCAGCGGATCCCCCTGGCCTTGCGCCACATCGTGCCGCACCAGCCAGGCCGTGAGCGTCATGGATAAAGAGCCTTCGCCCAGCAGGCGGCGCAGCAGGTGCGGCAGGCGCAGGGCCGCCACCAGGGCATCGGCCACCGGCCCGCAGCCCACCATCCAGGCCATGCCCATGTCGCGCACCAGTCCCAGCAGGCGGGAAAGCAGGGTGAACAACGCCAGCATCCCGGCCGTGCGGGCCATACGGGCACCGCCTGAAGGACGGGGAGCATTGCCGTGCGAAAGGCTCATGGGCATATCCTTAATAAAAAGACGTCCCGGTACCGGTTGGGACCGGGACCGGGCACGCGGCACATCGAAAAAAGCCTCCGGCAGGAAAAGGCGCCCTGCCGGAGGGAGCTGCGTTACGGTCTGTGCGGATCGCTTTCCGTACGCCAGGCCTGGACAGCGGCCCGGACGGCGGCGTCCTTTTCCTCGGGCATGTCCTTGAACTGCTCGGCAAAGACATGGATGCGCGTACCGCCACGGGGCACGAACAGGCCCTTGACGCGGCACCAGCAGGGTTCGAGCACGGTCCACAGGTCTTCCAGCACCGTGTTGGTGATGGTCTCCATGAAGGACTGATGGTTGCGGAAGGCGAACATGTAGAGCTTGAAGCTCTTGGATTCCACGCACAGCTGGTCCGGGATGTACTCCACGGTGATGGTGCCCATGTCCGGCTGCCCCGTCACCGGGCACAGGGACGTGAACTCGGGGAAGGCGATGCTGATGACGTAGGGACGCTGGGGGTAACGGTTGGGGAAGGATTCCAGCAGCGCCGTACTGGGGCCGCCCTGCAATTCGGGCATCTTGCCGGTCCCCAGCACATGCAGGTGCTGCGTCTGGTCCTGGCTGCGGGTGGTGGACATGAAAACTCCTTTTCTGATCTTGCCGGGCACCGGGAACGGGCCACGGCTGCCGTCCTTGTAACTTATTGTGCTTGCCGCTACAATAGCGGCCGTTATCTGCCGTCCCGGCAGTTTGTGGAGGATGCATGAAACTTTCTGTTGCCTTGCGAGCCTGTTCCGCCGGGGGCCTCATGCCCCTGTCCGTGGCCCGGGTCGCAGGGATGCCCAGCCATCGTCTGGCGTCCCCGCTGGTGCGCCAGTGCCCCTTCATCCCTGTGGGCACCGGCCTGTATGATGCGAACGATGTGGAACTGCTGCGCGTCACGGGCCGCTGCTGGCTGCCCGCCGATGACGGCGGCCACGCCCTGCAATGCCTGATGACCCGCGCTCTGGTGGACCTGCCCGTGGGCGAGATCAGCCTCGAGACGCGGCGCACGGGCCGTGCCCTGGCCTGGGTGACCCTTTCGGACAAGGGCTCCCAGGGCATGCGCGACGATACCAGCGGCCCGGCCATGGCCGCCCTGGTGGCCGATACCCTGCCCCTGTGCCACAGCCAGGGCTTCCTGCTGCCCGATGATGCGGTGCAGCTGCGCGCCCTGCTGGTGGATCTGGCCCTGAACCAGGGCTATGACGTCATCTGCACCAGCGGCGGTACGGGCGTGGGCCCGCGCGACATCTCGCCGCAGGTCACGTCCGCGGTGCTGGACTATCCCCTGCCCGGCTTCAGCATGGCCATGATGCAGGCCAGCCTGGCCAAGACGCCCCATGCGGCCATCTCCCGCGCTGTGGCCGGCGTGCTGGGACAAAGCATCATCATCAACCTGCCCGGCAGCCGCAAAGCTGTCGTGGAGAATCTGGAAGCTGTCCTGCCCGCCCTGCCCCATGCGCTGGACAAGTTGCACGGCGATCCCGCCGACTGTGGAGGTTAATCCCTGATGAAACTGCCCAAATTCACCCTGCCCCGTTTTTCCCTGCCTTCCTGCCGGCCGGGGGCGCTGTGCGGACGTTTTTCCGTCCGCGGCTTCGTCTCCTTCTGCCGCATGATCCGCATCGAGCACTCCATCTTCGCCCTGCCCTATGCCTGGGCCGGTTCGGTCATGGCCGCCGGCGGCATGCCGCCGTGGGACAAGCTCGTCCTGCTGACCATCGCCATGGTGGGCGTGCGTTCCTTCGCCATGGGCATCAACCGTATCTTCGACCTGCCCTTTGACCGCGAGAACCCCCGCACCGCCAACCGCCATCTGGTCACCGGCGAGATCAGCGTGCGCCAGGCCTGGATATTCTCCCTGGTCATGGCGGCCATCTTCGTGCTGGCCTGTGCGGCCATCAACACGGTCTGTCTCATCCTCTCGGTGCCTGCCCTGATCTTTGCCGCCGTCTACAGTCTGACCAAGCGTTTCTCGGCCGTCTGCCACTTCTGGCTGGGGGCCACCCTTGGCCTGGCGCCGCTGGCCGGGGCCCTGGCCGTGAATCCCGAGGGCCTGGCCATGGGGCCCATCATGCTCTTCTTTGCCGTGACCTTCTGGGTGGGTGCCTTCGACATCTACTATTCCTTCCAGGACTATGATTTCGACGTGGCCTTCCGCCTTTGCTCCGTGCCCTCGGTCTACGGCCCGGACACCGCGCTGGCCATTGCCGGTTTTTCCCATGCCGTCACGTCCATCTTCCTGTTCCTGACCGGTATCGCCGCCGGTCTGGCCTGGCCCTGGTACGTGCTCTGGGCCGGTGTGTCCGCCATCCTGTTCTGGGAACATCATCTGATGCGTCCGCAGGACCTCAGCCGCGTGAACATGGTCTTCTTCACCCTCAACGGCATCATCTCGCCGCTGGTGCTGGTGGGCGTCATCCTGGGAGTGGTGCTCTAAGATGCCGCGCAAGAAACAGTATCAGTGGGATGTGGAGACCAACGGGCAGGAAGCCCCCGAACAGCTCAGCCGCTCGGCCAAAAAGCGCCAGAGCTCGGCCCTGCAGGATCTGGGCGCCGAGCTGACCAAGCTGCCCGTCAACGAACTGGACAGACTGCCCCTGACGCCCGATCTTCTGGAGGCCCTGCGCCTCTATGCCCGCATCAGCAACCGTGAAGGCAAGCGCCGTCAGCTGCAGTTCATAGGCCGCCTCATGCGCGAGGTGGACGCCGGGCCGCTGGCCGAAGCCATCGAGGCCCGCAAGAACGGCCAGCAGGCCGATGCCGCCCGTCTGCACCTGGCCGAACAGTGGCGCGAAAAGCTGCTCTCCGCTGCCGAGGCGGACGTGGAGGATCTTCTGGCTGCCTTCCCCTGGCCCGATGCCGAAGCCGCGGGACGCCCGGAGCTGGAAAAACTGCTGGCCGAAGCCCGCAAGGAAGACGACCGGCGTCCGCCCCACGCCCGCCGCGCCCTCTTCCGGGGCATCATGCGTCTGCTGGAACAGCGTTAGGGAATTCTTTTGGCAGGGGAAGGGGCCCCTTTTGAAAAAGGGTCTCCCTTTCCTCTGCACCCCCATCCCCCCTAAAACTTTTATCTGGGTCCGTGGCCTGCCCGAAAGGTGCGACCTGCGGGCCCCAGTCTTGATTCGCTCTTTTGTGGGCGTCTCCTTTCCTTCTTCCCCGGCCTTTCCACCTTGCCCTGCCACGGCAGTGCGCTGACTGTCCGTGAAAAGGCCGTTCACGCAAAGGCTGTCTGCCCCCCTCATCCTGCGTAAAAGCCCTCTTGCCATGAGTGGTCAGCGGGATCTCCGTATGCTCCTTTCCCTGCATGGCTCCCGTGTGTCCGCCTGCGCCGATGCCGCCCGGCCGCATACGGCAGATGGTGTGGTCACCAGAGGCCACGTCCGCGCCCTTCTGCCGCCATCGCTTGTCACGCAGGCGCCGAGATTTTTTTCCCAAAACTGCCGCCCGCGCTGCCGGCCGGACGTTGCAAGTCCCTATGTCCGGCTTGCCCGCTCAAAGCTCTATAATTTAATCATTATATTCCAATATGTTATTGGCTTGAAAATTTTTCTCGGCAAAAAATGAAAAAATCGCTTGACCCCGAGGGAGTTTTTCCGTAGAAGTCTTCTTCGTTGAGCACGCCCTTGTAGCTCAGTCGGTAGAGTGCATCCTTGGTAAGGATGAGGTCACCAGTTCAATCCTGGTCAAGGGCTCCAGCAAACAACACGACGCCTGTGGAAACATGGGCGTTTTTTTGGGGAAACCCGGACATATAGGACCGCCCTTGTAGCTCAGTCGGTAGAGTGCATCCTTGGTAAGGATGAGGTCACCAGTTCAATCCTGGTCAAGGGCTCCAGAAATTTCAACGCCTGTGGAAACATGGGCGTTTTTTCTTTATCTGCTCCAAGGAGCCTGTCATGCAGATCCCCGTCCCGGTCGCCACAGTCGGCCTGCTGGTGCTCTCCAATGTCTTCATGACCTTCGCCTGGTACGGTCACCTGAAGCACAAGAGCATGGCCCTGCCCATGGTCATCTTCATCAGCTGGTGCATCGCCTTTTTCGAGTACGTGCTGCAGGTCCCGGCCAACCGCATCGGTTACGGCTACTTCAATGCGGCGGAGCTGAAGACCATCCAGGAGGTCATCTCCCTGACGGTCTTCTCGCTCTTCTCCGTCTTCTACCTGCACGAGACCCTGCGCTGGAACCACATCCTGGGTTTCGCCCTCATCGTGCTGGCCGCCTACGTCATCTTCAAGGAATGGTAGCATGGTCAGCACGGCTATCATCCTTTTCTGTACCTGCGCCGCCTTCGTGGCGGGCTTCATCGATTCCATCGCGGGCGGCGGCGGCCTCATCACCATCCCCGCCCTGCTGCTTTCCGGCCTGCCGCCCCAGCTGGCCCTGGGCACCAACAAGGTGGGCTGCTGCCTGGGCACCGGCGTGGCCATGCTCAACTTCGCCCGCAGCAACCTCATCCTCTGGCGGCTGGCCCTGCTGGGCGTGGGCTTTTCGCTGGTAGGGGCAGGTATCGGCACCGAGCTGGCCCTCTACATCTCGCCCGACCTGCTGGGCAAGGTGCTGGTGCTCCTGCTGCCCTTCGCCATGCTGGCCACCCTCATGCCCAAGAAGGAGCAGAAAAATCCGCCGCTCACCTCCGGTCGCCGTTACTGGATACTGGCGCCGCTCTGCTTCCTCATCGTGGGCATCTATGACGGCTTTTTCGGTCCCGGCACCGGCAGCTTCCTGATCCTGGCCCTGCACTGGGTCCTGCGCATCAGCCTCCTCGAAGCCTCGGCCACGTCCAAGGTCATGAATTTTGCCTCCAACCTCGGCGCCATGATCCTCTTCATCTGGAACGGCGCCGTCATCTGGAGCGTCGGCCTGCCCATGATGGCCGCCAACATCGCGGGCAACTGGCTGGGCAGCCGTCTGGCCATCAAGGTCGGTACCGAAGCCGTGCGTCGCTTCCTCTGGGTCTCGCTCTCCCTGCTGCTGGCCACCCTGATCTGGCGCTTTTTTATCTCTCCCTATCTGCTTGGGGCCTGATCCTCCCGCTCCGTTTCGATACCAGGCCGGCAGCCATGCGCTGCCGGCTTTTTTGTTTTGGCCCTGATGCGGACAGGGAGCGGACGTACGAGCTGCGGCGCGGCGATGATTGGTTGCCCAACCATCATATGAAAAAAAGAGTTACCGCTTGCCCATGCCCCGGCGGAGTGCTAGAGCAGGAGAAAACAGCCCTTGCGGGCAAAAGGAGTCCTGTATGCTGAAGCGTATCGTTCCTCTCGTTCTGGCTCTCGTTCTCTGCGCCGGTCTGGCCCAGGCCAAGACCAAGGCCCCCGCGACCCAGCTCCCCGGCGACCTGACCCTGGCCGAAGCCCAGAAGGTGCTCGATGCGGCTCTGGTCAAGGCCAAAGCCCAGGGCGTGCCCATGAATATCGCCATCGTGGATGCTGGCGGCAACCTGAAGGCCTTCGTGCGTCAGGACGGCGCCTTCATCGGCAGCATCGACGTCTCCACCAAGAAGGCCGTCACGGCCCGCTACTTCAACATGCCCACTTCCACGCTGGGCGCCGCTTCCCAGCCCGGTCAGGAACTGTTCGGCATCGAAGCCACCAACGGCGGTCTGGTGATCTTCGGCGGCGGTGAGCTGCTGATCCGCGACAACGTCATCGTGGGCGCCATCGGCGTCAGCGGTGGTAGCGTGGCCGAAGACACCAACGTGGCCAAGGCCGGTGCCGCTGCCCTCAAGTAGGCTTTTTCTCGTACGCAAAGGCCCTGCGGAACACACACCGCAGGGCCTTTTTTTGTGCAACGTTCCGGAGAACCGGCAGGCGCGGCAAGATGCGCCCCACCATGCGGCTCTCTTCATGGCACCTATCTTCATGGACTGGCAGGAGCACGGCCGGTCGCCCAACGTGGGAAAGAAGCGATGCGCGCGGGCAGCTTGTCATGGAAAGGGAAGGGGCCGCTCAGTCTTTCGTCACCGTGCTTTTGAGGCTCGCGGCAGGGCGGGATCTCCCCTTTTTGCGTTCCGCCGGATCGTCCAGCTCCGGCAATGCCCCGCCGGCGATGGCCCACAGATAGAGCGAGGCCAGCGAACCATAAGGCGAGAAGCGCCTGCGGTACCGCTCGAAGCGCTCGCGCGGCATCTCTTTGTGGCGGTAGAGCATGCGCAGGCCGCGCCGGATGGCCAGATCGTCATAGCTCAGGATGTCGGACCGCTGCAGGGAAAAAAGCAGCAGCATCTCGGCCGTCCAGACGCCGATGCCGCGCAGGGCGGCAAGACGGCGGCAGACTTCGGCGTCCTCCAGAGCGGCCATGCCCGGCAGATCCAGTTCCCCGTCCACCACCTGCCGGGCGATGCCGCGCATGTAGTCCACCTTGCGCGCGGAAAGCCCCAGCGCCTGCAAGGCCGTCTGCGGCTGGGCCAGCAGGGCTTGCGGCGTGACCTCGCCCAGCAGGCCGCACAAGCGTCCCCAGACCGTGCGCTGGGCCGCCATGCTGATCTGCTGGCCCGTGATGGCATGCATCAGGGCCTGGAAAAGATCCGGCATGACCTCCCGGCGCACCGGGCCGATGGCCTGCATGGCCGCTGCCAGTTTTTTGTCCTTGCGGGCCAGATGATCCACAGCCGCCTGATCGTAGTGGAAAAAATTCCCTTCCGGCATCGATGCCCTCCCCTGTCTGTCCGGCCGCTTCCGGCCATCGTCCCTGCCCTTCTGATGCCACAGCTCAGCAAAAAGCAAAACCGCCTGCATGAGAACAGGCGGTTATCGTCCTGTGCGTGTCCAGGCATCCAGTTGCCGACAGCCATAAAAAGAGAGAGGCCCCGGACGATTTGCCGGACTCGCCCGCCGTCTGTCCGTATCAACGGCCCGAACGTTGGGGAATGGCGGACGCCTTCTCCCCAAAACAAAAAGGACGGGAAAATATCCCGTCCTTTCCGTATTGTTGTTGTCTGCCGGCTAGTTCTTCAGGCTGTGGATAGGAGCCGGGATGCGACCGCCCAGACCGATGAAGGCGCTGGCATCGCCCTTGGGCACGGGGATGATGGCCGCCTTGCCCAGCAGGCCGCCGAAGCTCACTTCTTCGCCCACGCCCTTGCCGGGCACGGGGATGACGCGCACGGCCGTGGTCTTGTGGTTGATCATGCCGATGGCCATTTCGTCGGCGATGAGGCCGGAAATGGTGCTGGCCGGGGTGTCGCCGGGAATGGCGATCATGTCCAGGCCCACGGAGCAGACGCTGGTCATGGCTTCCAGCTTTTCCAGGCTCAGCAGGCCGGAGGTGGCGGCCGCCTCGATGCTGGAGTCTTCGGAAACGGGGATGAAGGCGCCGGACAGGCCGCCCACCGAAGAGGAGGCGAAGGCGCCGCCCTTTTTCACGGCATCGTTGAGCATGGCCAGCACGGCCGTGGTGCCGGGCGCACCGATGCTGGACAGGCCCACGCTCTGGAAGATTTCGCCCACGCTGTCGCCCACGGCCGGGGTGGGGGCCAGGGAAAGGTCGGCCACGCCGAAGGGCAGGCCCAGACGCTGGGCCACTTCGTTACCGATCATCTCGCCCACGCGGGTCACCTTGTAGGCCGTGCGCTTGATGACTTCGGCCACGTCCAGCAGGGTCATGGGCTTGCCGCCGTTGCGGCTGTGCTCCAGGGCGCGGTCGATGGCCTTCTTGACCACGCCGGGACCGGAGACGCCCACGTTGATGACCACGTCGGGCTCGCCCACGCCCAGGTAGGCACCGGCCATGAAGGGCACGTCCTGCGGGATGTTGGCGAAGACCACCAGCTTGGCGCAGCCAAGGCCGCCGCGGTCGGCCGTGGCCTGGGCCACCTTGAGGATCTGTTCGCCCATCAGGGCCACGGCATCCATATTGATGCCGGAGCGGGAAGAAGCCACGTTGATGGAGGAGCAGATGCGGTCCGTGGTGGCCAGGGCTTCGGGCAGGGCCTCGATGAGGGCGCGGTCACCGTTGGCGAAACCTTTTTCCACCAGGGCGGAGAAACCGCCCAGGAAGTCGACGCCGGCTTCCTTGGCCGCTTCGTCCAGGGCCTGACAGACGCGCACCATGCCGTCGGGGCCGAAGGGGGCCCCCACCACGGCGATGGGGCTGACGCTGATACGTTTGTTGACCACCGGGATGCCGTACTTGTCGCCCACTTCGTTGCAGACGTTGACCAGCTGGGAGGCATAGCGGTGCAGCTTGGCTTTGACGTTGCCGGTGAAGAGGTCGATGTCGTGGCTGACACAGTCGAACAGGCTCACGCCCAGGGTCACGGTGCGCACGTCCAGATGCTCGTTGCGGAGCATGTTGAGCGTATTGATAACTTCGCGTTCAGAAAGCATGGATATTCCTTATGATACTTGCGGAGGCGGTCCTGCCGCGCTCCCGGGACGGACGGGATCCTAGAAGGAGCCGATACGATGGACGGCTTCGAAGATGTCGCGGTGCTGCACGCTGACGCGCAGGCCCTGGGCCTGGCCTTCGCTGGCCAGCTCGCGACGCAGACGGCCGAGGTCCGCATTTTCGGGGACCTTGACCTCGAACACGAACAGGGCGTGATTGCTGTGATCCTGGCCCAGAACGGCCTTGAGGCTGTCGATGTTGACGCCGTGACGGGCAAAGACGCGGCTCATGGCAGCGATGAGGCCGGGGCGGTCGGGGCCGTCCACCGTGACCACGAAGGGCTGGCTGACCACGGAGTCTTCCCAGCGGCCTTCCACGGCCGGGCGCACCAGCACGGAAAGGTCGAGCTTGGCATCCACCAGGCCCAGGGCCAGCTGGGTGTGCAGGGATTCTTCCGTCACGTTTTCAGGGGCCTGGACGATAAAGATGGCCGCGAACTCACCGCAAAGGATGGTCTGGGTGACCTCGATAATATTGCAGCCGGTCTGCCCGAGGATCTGGCTTACCGCGGAAACGATGCCGGGACAGTCCCGGCCGAGAAAGGAGATGGTCAATTTTTTCATGTTTGGTCCTTGCGGGGTTACGTTTTGAAAACGGTAAACTATGCTTCAATGAAATTCAAGTATGACTACTTTATCATTTTCCTGGCCGAAAGGCACCCTTGGGCCGCAGAGGTCCCCCGGCCCCGAACCTTGACGACGGGGCCTGAATGGCATACCTCTAGCCATTCAACCGTTGAGCCCGAAAGAGGGCCGGGCCATGCCCGAAGCAGGAGTTTGCAGTGGAAAACCGGGAAAAGAGTCCTAAGAAGCAAAAGATCAAGCTGAATACCAAGTCGCAGCACGCCGCCTATTTCATGCCCATGCTTGAGGGCTTTGCCGAGCGCGACATGCTCAACGAAGTCATCAAAAACCGCGTCGTCAAAGCCTGTGACCTGCTGGACGCCGGTGTGCCGCTGTTCCCCAATGATTTCCGCAAGGAACATGCCGTCAGCTGGGTGCTGGACAATTTCGGCAGCCTGAGCGCCGAAGAGCTGGAAGCCAAGGGGGACGTGTTCGCCATCGCCGGCCGCATCGTCTCGCTGCGTTCCTTCGGCAAGGTGGCCTTCTTCCACATCATGGACGAGAGCGGCCGCATCCAGTGCTACGCCAGCCGCGAGGAACTGCCCGAAGAGGTTTATAATGTAGTGAAGAAGCTGGACGTGGGCGATATCGTCGGCGTGTCCGGCCATCTTTTCCATACCAAGACGGGCGAGCTGACCATCTCCTGTCGCAACCTCAAGCTCATCACGCGCTCCATGCGCCCCCTGCCGGAAAAGTACCACGGCCTCAAGGACATGGAGACCCGCTACCGCCAGCGCTATGTGGACCTCATCGTCACCGAGCGCGCCCGCGAGATCTTCCGCAAGCGCAGTATGATCGTGAGCGAGTTCCGCCGCTTCCTCGAAGAGCGCGGCTTCATGGAAGTGGAGACTCCCATGATGCAGGCCGTGGCCGGTGGCGCCGCCGCCCGCCCCTTCGAGACCTACCACAACGCCCTGGACCTCAAGCTCTACATGCGCATCGCGCCCGAGCTGTACCTCAAGCGTCTGCTGGTGGGCGGCTTCGAAAAGGTCTTCGAGCTCAACCGCAACTTCCGTAACGAAGGCATCGACACCCGCCACAACCCGGAATTCACCTCCTGTGAATTCTACTGGGCCTACGCCAACTTCCACGACCTCATGGACCTGACCGAAGAGCTCTTCGCCCGTCTGGCCAACAAGGTCTGCGGCGGCACGGTCATCACCTACCAGGGCCAGGAGATCGACCTCACCCCCGGCAAGTGGACCCGCATGTCCTTCTACGAATCGCTGACCAAGATCGGCGGCCACAGCCCCGAATTCTACAACGACTACAATAAGGTGCGCGACTACATCCGCAGCCGCGGCGAAAAGGCCACCGACAGCGAGAGCCTGCCCAAGCTGCACGCCAAGCTCTTCGATCTGGATGTGGAAGAGAAGCTGATCCAGCCCCACTTCATCTACCACTACCCCACCGAGATCTCGCCCCTGTCGCGCCGCAACAACGAGCACCCCGACCTGACGGACCGTTTCGAACTGTTCATCACCGGTCGTGAACTGGCCAACGCCTTCTCCGAGCTCAACGACCCCGTGGACCAGCGTCTGCGCTTCGAAGAGCAGGTGCGCGAGAAGGAGGCCGGCGACGACGAAGCCCACGCCATGGACGAGGACTTCCTGCGCGCCCTGGAATACGGCATGCCCCCGGCGGCCGGCGAAGGCATCGGTATCGACCGCCTCGTCATGCTGCTGACGGACTCCGCCTCCATCCGCGAAGTCATCCTCTTCCCGCTGCTGCGTCCGGAGTTCTAAACAAGCATGCGCATGCCCTTTGAGCTGTTTGTGGCGCTGAGATATCTGTTCTCGCGCCGCAAACAGACCTTCATCTACATCATCTCCATCATGTCCATCCTGGGCGTCGCCCTCGGCGTCGGCGCCCTGGTGGTGGTCCTGGGCGTCTACAACGGCCTGACCACCGACATGCGTGACAAGATCATCGGCGCCAATGCCCACGGCATCGTCATGTCTTACGTGCCCGCGGCCTTCCAGCAGCACCCCGACCTGGTGCAGCGCGTGGAGGCCGTGGAGCATGTGCGCGGCGCCACGCCCTTCATCTATACGGAAGTCATGCTCTCCGCCGCCGGCGGCGTCAAAGGCCTGGTGCTGCGCGGCATCGATCCCGAAAGCGCGCCCAAGGTCCTGAGCATGCTGCGCGAGATCCGTCGCGGCTCCGTGGCCGATCTGAAGCGCGAGGGCACGCCGGGCATCGTCATCGGCGAGGAGCTGGCCAAGCGTCTGGGCATCGGCCTGGGCAGCCGCGTCAACCTGCTCTCCCCCTCCGGGGAAAAGGGCGCCACCGGCTATTCGCCGCGCATCCGCCCCTTCGAGGTGGTGGGCATCTTCAAGACCGGCATGTTCGAATACGATGCCACCCTGGCCTTCGTGGACCTCAAGGCCGCGCGCGACATCCTCGGCCTGCCCGACGGCTTCCTCACCGGCATCGAGATCATGGTGGACGACGTCTACAAGGCCGACGCCATCGCCCAGAGCGTGCAGGACACCCTGGGCTCCCCCTTCTATGTGCGCCACTGGATGGAGATGAACGCCAACCTTTTCGCGGCCCTCAAGCTGGAAAAGATCGGCATGTTCATCCTGCTGACCATGGTGGTGCTCATCGGCTCCTTCTCCATCGTGACCTCCCTGGTCATGCTGGTCATGGAGAAGACCCGCGACATCGCCATCCTCATGTCCATGGGCGCCACCCGTTCCATGATCCGCCGCATCTTCATGCTCCAGGGCACCATCATCGGTTTCGTGGGCACCCTGCTGGGTTACGGCATGGGCCTGAGCCTGGGCTGGGCGCTGAAGCGTTACCGCTTCATCAAGCTGCCCGAGAACGTTTACACCCTGGATCACCTGCCCATCATCATCACCTGGCAGGACGTGCTCATCATCGGGGCCAGCGCCATGCTGCTCTGTTTCCTGGCAACCCTGTACCCGGCGCGGCAGGCCGCACGCCTTGAGCCCGCGGAAGCCCTGCGCTACGAGTGATCATGGCCGAGCTCTACAAATTCGAACATGTGGGCAAGCGGTTCTCCGGCCCGGAGAACCTGGAGATCTTCAAGGATATCAACCTTTCCGTGGAAGAAGGAGAGTCCCTGGCCATCGTGGGGACCTCCGGCTCCGGCAAGAGTACCCTCTTGCATCTTATGGGGGCTCTTGATACTCCAAGCAGTGGAAAAATCTTTTTTGACGGCCGGGACATGTCCGAGATGAGGCCTGACGAAAAGGCCCGCTTCCGCAACAGGACGCTGGGCTTCGTGTTTCAGTTCCATCATCTCCTGCCGGAATTCTCGGCCCTGGAAAACGTGGCCATGCCGGCCCTGATAGGCGGTGCCTGTCGTGCCGATGTGCTGCCCGATGCCCGTACCATGCTGGAACGCGTAGGTCTTGCCCACCGTGTGGAGAGCAAGGTCTCCACCCTGTCCGGCGGGGAGCGGCAGCGGGTAGCCATCGCTCGCGCCGTTTTGCTGCGCCCCCGGGTGCTGCTGGCTGACGAACCCACGGGCAACCTTGACGAAAATACTGGTGAGCAGGTCAGCACCCTGATGCGCGAACTGAATCGCGAACTGGGCATGACCCTCGTGATTGTCACCCACAACCGCGAGCTGGCCGCCACCATGAATCGTAGTCTGGAACTGAGAGCGGGGACTCTGTATGAAAAAACATTTGCGTAATTGGCTGGGCCTGTTCTGTTTCGCCCTGTTGGCCTGCCTGTGGGGAGCCGCCCCGCTGCAGGCTGCGGGAAACACGGTGCTGGTGTTGCCCTTCCAGGTCACTGCCGGCCCTGAGATGCCCAATGCGGCCCGGGATGTGCCGCAGATCATCGGTACGGAGATGCAGCAGCGCGGTCTGTCCGTCATCCCCATGGACAAGGCCCGCAGCCTGCTGTCCTCCCGCGGCGGCAGCATCGACATGGCCGCTGCCCGCGAGCTGGGCAAAAAAGCGGGCGCCGACCTGGTACTGTTCGGCAGCTTCAAGCAGAACGGCGAAGGCTTTGCCCTGCAGTCCCTGCTGGTGCCGGTGAACGAAGGCCAGGCCAAGCCTGCCAACTTCGATCGCCCCTCCCTGCTGAGCCTCAATGAATGCGCCGCCGCCATGGCCGGTCAGGCTTCCGGCATGCTGGCCGGTGCCGCTGCCGCCGCCCCTGCGGCCAGCAGCGCTCCCCGCACCGAACCCAACGATCCCATCGGTCGCGCCGACTTCGTGCCCATGGGCACCGCCAAGGGTGCTCTGGCCGACGTGCAGGTGCGCGGCCTGCAGGTCATGGACCCCGAAGTGGTCCTCATGCGCCTCTCCATCCGCAAGGGCGATACCCCCTCCGCCAACGACATCAACGAAGAAGTCAAGCGCATCTGGGAACTGGGCTACTTCAGTGACGTCCAGGCCCACATGGAAGGCAACGTGCTGGTCTTCACCGTGGCGGAAAAGCCCCGCATCGAGAACATCATCGTGGAAGGTTCCCACGAGATCGATGCCGAGGACGTGATCGCCGCCATGGGCACCAAGTCCGGCAACGTGCTCAACGAACAGCTCATCGCCGACGACCTGCAGAAGATCAACGAACTCTACCGCAAGGAAGGCTACTACCTGGCCCGTTCCAGCTACCGTCTGGACAGCCGCTCCGGCGGCCGCGGCGCCGTGCTGGTCATCCAGGTGGAAGAGGGCAACAAACTCTACATCAAGGAAGTCAAGATCGAGGGCCTGGAGCAGCTGGACAAGGGCGACATGGACAAGTACCTGGCCCTCAAGCCCCGCAACATCTTCTCCTGGTTCACGGGCACCGGCGTGCTCAAGGAAGAACACCTGGAGCGTGATACCAACGCCATCGCCGCCTACGGCCTGAACCAGGGTTTCGTGGACATCCAGGTGGCCGCTCCCGACGTACAGTACAAGGAAGACGGCATCTATGTGACCTTCAAGGTCCATGAAGGCCCCCGCTACAAGATCCATGACATCAAGTTCGGCGGTGACATCATCGACGAAGAACAGGCCATGCTGGACGTGGTCGAGATGGACGAATGGAAGAAGGACAACGACTACTTCTCCATCACCGTCATGCAGGAAGACAGCAAGCGCCTGACCAACTTCTACACCGACCGCGGTTACGCCTTTGCCGAGGTGGACACCCGCGTCATGAAGGTGGAAGGCGACGAGCCCATGGTGGACGTGGGCTACATGGTCAACAAGAAGGAAAAGGTCTTCATCCGCCGCCTGATGGTCGACGGCAACACCAAGACCCGTGACAACGTCATCCTGCGCGAGATGCGCCTGGGCGACGGCGACCAGTACGAAGGCGAAAAGATGCGCCGTTCCGCCGAACGCCTGAACCGCCTGCGCTACTTCTCCGCCATCGACAGCGAACTGATCCCCACCGATCGTCCTGACGAAGTGGACCTCAAGATCAAGGTCAAGGAAGACAACACCGGTGCCCTCATGGGCGGTATCGGCTATTCCACCTATTATGACGTGGGCGTGACGGCCTCCATCATGGAGCGCAACCTCTTCGGCCGCGGCTATCAGGTGCAGCTGCAGGGCTTCTTCTCCTGGCGCCGCACGTCGGGCGTGTTCTCCTTCACCAACCCGCGCGTCTACGATACCGACCTGTCCTTCGGCAACGACATCTACTACATCTACGACTACTGGGACGACTTCACCAAGGAAACCATCGGTGACACCATCCGCTTTGGCTATCCCATCGGTGAATATACGTCCGTGGGTATCGGCTACCGCCTGGAACGCTACGACCTCTATAACGTGGATGCCGATGCTTCGCCCTACATCTCCGACTACAAGGGCACCAACTGGACCAGCGCCATCTCCGCCCGCATCCTGCGCGATACCACCGACGACCGCGCCCGTCCCACCAGGGGCACCATCGCACGCCTGTGGGCCGAATACGGCGGCGGCGGCCTGGGCGGTACCGACAACTTCATCAAGGCCGTGGCCGACTGGCAGGGCTTCTGGTCCATCAATCCCGAAAACACCTTCCACCTGCGCGCCCGCGTGGGCGGGGTGTTCCAGAACACCAGCAGCCGTGTGCCCGTGTTCGAACGCTTCTGGCTGGGCGGCATGGATACCGTGCGCGGTTACTCCTACTCCGACCTCTCGCCCCGCGACGACAAGTATGGCGGCGACCAGATCGGTGGTGACCGCATGGGCGTGCTGAACGTGGAATACATCTGGACCTTCCAGAAGGACATGGGCCTGGCCCTGGTGCCCTTCTTCGATGCCGGTTTCAACATCGATCACAAGACCATGGCCGACGACTTCAACGACAAGATCGTCTACTCCGCCGGTCTGGAACTGCGCTGGCGTTCGCCCATGGGCGACCTGCGCCTGGCCTATGGCTATCCCCTGTCCAAGGACTACGACGGCGAGCGTGAGCAGGGCCGTCTGGAATTCAGCATGGGCCAGTTCTTCTAGGCCGGGCTGATCTCCTTCGCGTCAAAAAAGCTCCCTTCGGGGAGCTTTTTTTTATGTCGGAAAACAGACACTCCCTTGGAGGGGCCTACACGGAGAGCTTGTAATATACTGAAAACACATCTTTTTAATAAAAAACATCTTCATGGCACGCAACCTGCAAAGGATAGGCTACGGCAAAGTTCCCCTCCCGGGAGCAGCCACTATCCAGCGAGTTCTGTGTCATGGCCAGGAAAAAAGTCACCCCCGCTCCCCGTCCCCAGTCCCCCGGCATGATGGCCCGTATCCTGCCTCCTCTGGGATTCATCCTGGCCTTTTCCCTCCTGGCGGCCTTCTGCCATACCATCAGCCATGGCGCCACACTGTCCCCCGCGCAGCGCTATGAAGCCGCCAAGGACGACATGGATGCCTTGCGCCAGGACAACAAGCGCGGCATGCAGCGTGCCCCCTGGGAAGAAGTGGCCGCGTCCTTCCATGCCATCCATCAGAACGCCACCACCTGGGCCAACCGTCCTGCCGCCCTCTTCAAGGCCGCGGAATGCTACGAAGAGCTTTCCCGCCGCTCTTTCGCCATCTCCGACGCCCGCAAGGCCGCCGGGACTTTCGAGGAAGTGGCCCGGCAGCACGAGAGCAGCCGCCTGGCCGATGATGCCCTGCTGCGTGCCGCCCGTATCCGGGCCGACAGGCTTAAGGACACCCGGGGCGCGTTGAAGCTGCTGGATACGCTCTGCCGGGACTATCCGCGCGGCGACATGTACGCCGAAGCCCGCCGCCTGCGGCAGGAACTGGCCCCGGGCAAGGATGCCCCGCAGCCTTCCGTGCAGCCTGCCCGTCAGATATCCGACACACCTCCGGCAGACGATGCCCGCCAGGCCCTACAGCGTTATGAGAATGCCAAGAAGACCATGGAGCTCCTGCGTGCCGACAAGCGTCGTTCCTGCTGGCGCGAACCCTGGGAAAACCTGCAGGGCGATTTCATGCAGGTCTACCAGAGCCGTCCCAATGCCACGGTCAGCGCGGCGGCCCTGTTCCGTGCCGGAGTCAGCGCCCGTTCCCTGGCCGACTGTTCCCACCTTGCCGCCGACTACCGCACGGCCCGTACCCTGCTGCTGCGTGTGCCGGAAGAATTCCCCGGCAGCGCCCTGGCTGACGATGCCCTGCTGCAGGCGGCGCAGATCAGTGCCGAGGAACTGAAAGACCGCACCGAGGCCGTGCGCCTGCTGGCCCGTCTGGAAAAAGAATATCCCCGTGGCGACATGCGCCCCCAGGCCACGGCCATGCGGCAGCAGTTGGCCCCCGCCGCTGCGGACAGCCGTCTGGCGGATGCCTCCGCCGGCAAGGGCAAGGCCGTCCGGGTCAACAATGTGGTGGCCGGGCAGCCGGGCCTTTCCGTGCAGCGCGTGTTCATCGACGCCGGGCACGGCGGACGTGATCCGGGCACCATCCACAATGACGTGATCGAGCGCAACATCACGCTGGACATCGCCCTGCGTCTGGGCCGCCTGCTGGAGGACAACGGCCTGGAGGTCATCTACAGCCGGCGCAAGGACGTGGCCGTGAGCCTGCGGGACCGCACCGGCAAAGCCAACCAGGCAGGCGCGGACCTGTTCGTCTCCATCCACGTCAACGCCCATGAGGACCGCGGCATCAACGGCTTCGAGACCTATTATCTGGACATCTCCCGCGATCCCCGGGCCGTGCGTGTAGCCAGCCAGGAAAACGCCCGCAACGACAGGAACCTGGGCGAGGTCCAGAAGATCCTGTCCGACGGCATGCTCACGGCCCGCCAGTACGAGAGCCGCCGGCTGGCCACCGACATCCAGAAGCAGTCCCTGGCCCGTCTGAAGCGCCGCGGCTATACCGTGCGCGACAACGGCACCCGGGCGGCCCCCTTCATCGTCCTGTTGGGTGCGCGCATGCCCTGCGTCCTGGTGGAAGTGGGCTACTGCTCCAATCCGCATGAGGCCCGCAACCTGCTCGACGCCCGCTACCGCATGATCCTGGCCGAAGGTCTGGCCGAGGGCATCCTGAGCTACAGCGACCGCGTGCGGCAGAACCGCACGGCCCAGAATTCCTTGACGCCCCCTGCCTCTGGTGCTATGTGATGAACGGTAAACAAGAGGTTTCCCTCTTGCTACCAGAAAACCTACACAATCACTGCCTGGCGGCATCCTCGATCCGCGGAGCATTCGATCAAAGGGAGTTTTTTCCATGCGCAAACTGATGTATCTGACCCTTGCGGTCTGCCTGATGATGGCGGGGGCCGTTGCCGCCAATGCCGCTGAACCTGCTGCCGCCAAGATCGGCGTCGTGGACATGCAGGCTGTCGCCACCCAGAGCGAACCTGCCCAGGCCGCCAAAAAGCAGATGGAAAGCAAGTACGGCAAAGAGCGTGCCGCTCTGGAAAAGCAGGGCGAAGCCCTGAAGAAGTCTGCCGAGGAACTGAAGGGCCCCAAGGCCTCTGATGAAAAGAAGCTGGCCTTCATCCGCAAGAAGCAGGAACTGGACCAGAAGACCCGCAACTTCCTGCGCAAGGTGGAACAGGACGAAGTGAAGCTGCGCCAGGATATGGTCACCATGGTCTTCAACGCCACCTACAACGTGGCCCAGAAGAAGGGCTTCAACTTCGTGGTGGACATCACCGCCGGTGGCGTCCTCTACGCCGACCAGACCATGGACCTGACCCAGGACGTGCTGGCCGAAGTCAACCGTCTCCACAAGGAAGACAAGGCCAAGGGCAGCAAGTAAGCGCCCCCCACAGCCGGATCTCGAGCCCCCTGTCCGCAGGGGGCTTTTTTTTGCCCGCCTGCCGGCAGCAGGCCGCCTTGTCTTGCGCCAGGCATCGGGCTAAACTGCGCCATCATACCCATCAAAGGAGTTTTCCATGTCGGACGCTACGCCTATCACCATGGACATCCAGCGCATCCTCTCCATCCTGCCCCACCGCTATCCTTTCCTGCTGGTGGACCGCGTGCTGGAATGCGTGCCTGGCTCCCATATCAAGGCCTACAAGAACGTGACCATCAACGAGCCCTTCTTCCAGGGCCATTTCCCCGGTGCGCCCATCATGCCCGGCGTGCTCATCCTTGAAGCCCTGGCCCAGACCGGCGCCCTGCTGGCGGTCTCCGGCATGGAAGGCGACCTGTCGGACAAGCTCTTCTTCTTCACCGGCCTGGACGGCGTCAAATTCCGTCGTCAGGTGGTGCCCGGCGACCGCCTGGAACTGCACTGCGACAATATCCGCATGAAGCTCAAGCTCTGCAAGATGGACGCCCGCGCGTATGTGGACGGCAAACTGGCCGCCGAGGCCCAGATCACTGCCGCCATCGGCGACCGCCCCAAGGCCTAGCATGAAAGTCGCTCTGGTGCATTACTGGCTGGTCAACATGGCCGGCGGCGAAAAGGTGCTGGAGGCCCTGTGCCGTCTCTATCCGCAGGCGGACATCTTCACCCATGTGGTGGACAGGGAAAAGCTCCTGCCCGAATTCCGCCGGCACAAGATCAGCACCACCTTCATCAACAGCCTGCCCGCCAGCCGCAGACTGTATAAAAAGTACCTGCCCCTCATGCCGCATGCCCTGGAGCAGCTGGACCTGACGGACTACGATCTGGTCATCTCCAGCGAGTCCGGGCCCGCCAAGGGGGTCATCACCCGGCCCGACTGCCTGCACGTCTGCTACTGCCACACGCCCATGCGCTATCTGTGGGACAACTGGCCGGCCTACATGCGGAGCACGGGGCGGCTCTCCCGTCTGGCCATGCGCCTGCTGCTGCCCTCCCTGCGGCAGTGGGACTGCCTCAGCGCCCAGCGGGTGGACCACTTCGTGGCCAACTCCCGTCATGTGGCCCGGCGCATCCGCAAGTACTGGCGCCGCGAGGCCGCCGTGGTCCATCCGCCGGTGGACACCAACGCCTTCACGCCCCGCGCGGAACCGGGCGGGGAGCACTACCTCTGCTTCGGCCGTCTGGCCTCGTACAAGCGCGTTGATCTGGCCGTGGAGGTCTGCACCCGCCTTGGCCGTCCGCTGGTGGTGGCCGGTGACGGCGAGATGATGCAGCAGCTCAAGGCCAAGGCAGGCCCCAGCGTGCGCTTTGTGGGCCGCCAGGACGATGCCGCCGTGCGCGAGCTCATGGCCCGCAGCCGGGCCCTGCTCTTCCCCGGCGAGGAAGACTTCGGCATCATCCCGGTGGAAGCCATGTCGGCCGGGGTCCCGGTCATCGCTTACGGACGCGGTGGCGCCACCGAGACCGTGGTGGACGGCGAGACCGGTCTGCTCTTCAGCGAGCAGACCCCGGAGAGCCTGGCCGAGGCCTTGCAACGCTTTGAGCAGTGCGAAGGGGATTTCGATCCCCGACACCTGCACGCGCATGCGGAAAAGTTCTCTACCGAGAATTTCCTGACCGGCTTCCGCCATGAGGTGGAAGCGGCCATGGCCCGCATGTAAAGGACAAAACAGTCCGTAAAGAAAAAAGGACAGCCTTCATGGCTGTCCTTTTCTTTTGTCTCACGAGCCTTTTCGGGGCTGTCCTCGTTCCATACAGGCATAGGCGATGCGCTTGTATCCGGGCAAGGTACTGCCCAGCCCCGCTCTTTTGCAAAGACACGATGTTTCCGCTGCTCCGGCGGAGCACTATCTGCTTCCGGACTCGTGGCTCCTGCAGGCCTCGCTAGTATGCGCCGTAGCCGGTGAGCACCACGGGGAAGGTGCGGGCCAGGATCCAGAGATCCATCCAGATGCACCAGTTGGTCACATAATAGCGGTCCAGGTTGACCCGTTCCTCATAGGTCGTATTGTTTCGTCCGGAGACCTGCCACAGGCCCGTGATGCCCGGGCGCACCCGGCAGTAATCCGCGTAGACTTCGCCGTATTTGGCGATCTCGGCCTCCACGATGGGACGCGGCCCCACGAGGCTCATCTCGCCCCGCACCACATTGATCAGCTGGGGCAGTTCATCCAGGCTGCTCTTGCGCAGGAAACGGCCCACGCGGGTGATACGGGGGTCATGCTTCAATTTGCGGTCCTTTTCCCACTCGTCGCGCAGATCGGGATTTTCCTCCAGATAGCGGGCCAGCACCTCGTCCGCATCCTGGCGCATGGTGCGGAACTTGAACACGTCAAAGGCCTTGCCGTCCTTGCCCAGACGACGCTGCCGGTAGAACACCGGCCCGCGGCTGTCCAGACGGATCAGCAGGCACAACAGCAGGCCGGGCACAGCACACAGCACGACCACGGGCAGACAGAGCGCGAGGTCCAGGGCTCTCTTGAGGCGCTGCCGCCAGCGACGGCGCAAATTCTGCATGAGCATGAAGCCCGTCATGGTCCCCAGGTCGCAGGCATGGAACCAGTGCTGCCGGACGCCGCTGCTCTGGGCGGGCACCACCAGGATCTTGACGAAATAGCGGCTGGCTTCATGGACGAAGCGGGCCGTATGGGCATCGGAAGGCTGCAGCATCAGGGCGATGGCCCCGGGATGGCGACGCTCCGCGTCCTTCAGCTGGCGTCTGGCTTCTTCCATGTCCGGGGGCAGCGTGAAGATGTCTACCGGCGAAAGGCCCAGCCAGGGGTGGCGTTTGAGATAATGCCACAGCTCACGGCCCGTATTGCTGCGATCAAGGATCACCAGAGGGGTCCCCCACCAGCGGAACTTGCCGAAATAGTGACGGCAGAAGCGCCGTGTCACCGGCAAAAGGAAGATGCTCAGCAGCCAGGCCCCCACGAGCACGATACGCGAATAGGCCACACTGGCCTTGCCCGCGAACAACAGCGCAAGGATGAGGCCGAAGGTCAGTGTGCTCAGCGCGCAGAGTTTGCGGCTTTCCACATAGGCAGGCAGCGAGATGACCCCGTAAAGGCCCAGGGCCAGCCCCATGAACGGCGCCAGCAGGAGCATGGAAAGCATCCAGTCATAGCTGGTGATGTTAAGATCGCCCCACAGGGCGCGCAGGCACAAAACAAAAAACGTACAGGCAAAAAGCGTCAGGAAGTCGCAACACACCAGCAGGATGACGCGGGGCGGCACCCCCAGACTCTGCAGCATGCGCTGAGCTAGACGGGAAAATTCCATCTTGATTCCGGTCTCCGGTAAGGAAGAAAAAAGGCGGGGACGGGCAGGAGAGCGGCTTTGTGACGCCTTCTCACTTGCGCCCGTGCGCGGCTTTTGCTAAAAAATTTTGTTGCCGCGCGATACGGCATCAGGTTATACCCGGCCCTCACATTTTACAAGGGAAGCACCATGAAAAAACTTTTTGTTTGCGCCCTGCTGTTCGGCCTGCTGGCCTCTGTGCCGGCCTTTGCCCAAAAGACCTACGTCAACGGCATCGACTCCAACTATCCGCCTTTTGCCTATGTCGATGAAAAGACCGGCCAGCCTGCCGGTTTTGACGTGGATGCCATGAACTGGATCGCCAAGACCATGGGCTTCAAGGTCGTTCACAAGCCTGTGGCCTGGGACGGTATCGTGCTGGCCCTTGCCAACAAGCAGATCGACATGATCGCTTCCGGCATGAGCATCACTGAAAAGCGCCGCAAGGTGGTGGACTTTTCCGATCCTTACTGGGAAGTCTCCCGCGTGTTCCTGGTGCCTGCCGACTCCAAGCTGACCCCTGCCGACATCCTGTCCAAGCCCATCAAGCTGGGCGTGCAGCGCGGCACCTCCGAAGCTGAAGCCATCAAGCAGGAACAGAAGGAAAAGGGCTATCCCTTTGAGCTGCGCTTCTATGAATCCTGTCCGCTGGCCGTGGAAGACCTGGTCAACGGCCGTATCGAAGCCGCCCTCATGGACTCCCTGCCCGCCGGTGACGCCATCGCCCGCGGCAAGGCCGTGAAGAAGGCCGGTGTGCACGGCGAACCCGACCAGTTCGGCGTGGCCATCCGCAAGGGCGACAAGGAACTGCGCGCCCTCATCGACGAAGGTTTCCGCAAGCTGCAGGCCGATCCCTACTGGAAGGAACTGCAGGCCAAGTACCTGAGCAAGTAATCTCTTACTGACTGATACAGCGGCCCGTGCCGCTTTTCCAAGGTGAACCGCCGCCCTTGTCGCGGCGGTTCGCCATGTCCATACAGCCCGTTTTTCTCATGTCCGATATCTTTCCCTTCAGCGCGATCCTGGATTTCCTGCGGGATATCCTCATGCAGGCCTGGCTCTGCCTGGCCGTCGTCCTGCGCCCCATCGTAGGCGATACCATCGTGGATGCCTTCCCCTTCATCATGGGAGGCACGCTGGTGACCGTGGGCTCGGTGGCTCTGGCGCTGGGCATGGGGCTGGTGCTGGGCGTCCCCATGGCCGTGCTGCAGGTGTACGGTAACGCCCTGGCCCGCCGTCTGGTGGGACTGTATGTCTGGTTTTTCCGCGGTGTCCCCATCCTGGTGCTGCTCTTCCTTTCCCAGGGGCTTTTCCTTTCCATGGGCTGGATCCTCGAGCCCTTCCTGCTCTCCTGCCTCGTCATGGGCTGCATCAGCACGGCCTATCAGTCCCAGATCTTCCGGGGCGCCATCGAGAGCCTGCCCCAGGGACAGCTCAAGGCCGCACGCGCCCTGGGCATGCGCGACCTGACCGCCATCACCTGCATCATCCTGCCGCAGGCCCTGCGCCTTTCCATCCCGGGCTGGGCCAACGAATTTTCCATCCTCCTCAAAGACTCCGCCGTCTGTTACCTGCTGGGCACCATGGAGATCATGGCCCGCGTCAATGCCGTGGCCCAGCGTACGCATGAACATCTGGCGTTTTTCGCCCTGGCGGGGGTCATCTATTTCGTTTTGACGCTGATCGTGCTCAAGCTCTTGCGCCGCCTGGAAAACAAGGTCCAGATCCCCGGCTACTCCGCCGGCACGGTGGGCAGCATGGCCAAAAACACGCAGCATGGGGTAAAGAACGCATGAACGAAGTTGTCTTGCAGGTAAAAGGCATCAGCAAAAGCCTGGGCGGCAAGTCCATCCTGGACAATTGCTCCCTGAACATGAAACGCGGCGAGCTCAAGGTCCTCATCGGTCCTTCCGGTGCGGGCAAGAGCACGCTCTTGCAGTGCATCAACTGCCTCATCCCCCCGGACAAGGGCGAGATCATCCTTGAAGGCGAAAAGCTCGACTTTTCCAACAAATCCAAGCTCTGTGCCTTCCGGGCCCAGGTGGGCATGATCTTCCAGGACTTCAACCTGTTCGACCACCTGACCGCCGAAGAGAACGTGGCCATCGCCCTGCGCAAGGTGCGCGGCATGTCCGCCGCGGCCGCCCGTGAACGCGCCATGGACGAGCTGGCCCGCGTGGGCCTTGCCCGCCGTGCCCTGCTCTACCCCGCCCAGCTTTCCGGCGGCCAGAAGCAGCGCGTGGCCATGGCCCGCGCCCTGGCCATGGACCCCAAGGTCATCCTGCTGGACGAGCCTACCTCCGCCCTGGACCCGGAACTGGTGGGCGAAGTGCTCTCCGTCATCCGTGACCTTTCTAAGGGCGGCATGACCATGATCATGGCCACCCACCAGATGGACTTCGCCCGTGCCCTGGCCCACGAGATCCTGTTCATGGAGCGCGGTGTCATCATCGAACAGGGGGCGCCCGAGACCCTGCTGGCCGAAGGCAGCAATACCCGTACCCGCGACTTCTGCGCGCACCTGCTGGATATGGGAGCCTAGCGTGGTCATCGACATCCCCTTTTTCACCCAGGACGTCATCCCGGCCCTCAACCAGGGCCTGAAAGTGTCCATCGCCCTCATCGTCCCGGCCAGTATCCTGGGCTTCGTGGGCGGCGTGGCACTGGGATGTCTGCGGGCCTTCGGCGGCCCCTGGAGCAGCCGGCTGGGCAACTGGTACACCGCCATCATCCGCGGTGTGCCGCTGGCCGTGCAGCTGATGATGATCTATTATGCCCTGCCCAAGATGGGCATCTATTTCGAGCCCTACGGCGCCGCCCTGCTGAGCTTCATCCTTTGCAGCGCCGCCTATCATTCGGAGTATATCCGCGGGGCCCTGCTCTCCATCCGTCAGGGCCAGATCAAGGCGGCCCAGGCCCTGGGCATGACCACCTTCCAGACCGTGTTCTGGATCGTCATCCCCCAGGCAGCCCGGCGTGCCCTGCCCGGCTGCGGCAACGAGATCATCTACCTCATCAAGTACAGTTCCCTTGCCATGCTCGTGACCTGTAACGAGCTCATGAGCGAAGCCAAGGTGCTGGCCTCGGACACCTTCCGCAATACGGAAGTCTTCCTGGCCGTGGGCCTCTACTACCTCATCCTGGTCTCCCTGGCCACCTGGTGCCTGCGCTGGCTGGAAAAGCGCTATAGCATCCCCGGCTTCGGCAACCGCTAGTTTCCTTTTTCATGAGGGGAGGGGAACCCCCTCTGCTAACGCGAGAGGGGGTTCCCCTCCCCTCAAACTCCCCTCCCTTCCCCCAGCGCGTTTTGCTTAAAAAGCTGCGCCAACAGGCAGGGAAGCTTATCTGCAAGGCAACAAAAGGCGCTGCCCGCATACGCGGACAGCGCCTTTCTTCATTTTCAAAGGAGTATCTGCCTGATAGCCTTCCCTCCCATCATCACCGCATTAGCCTTCCTGCTGATCCTCCCATAGCTTTCGAGCTTTTTCCCGGATAGGCAGAGGAACTTTTTTCGCTTCTCGAAAAATGTGTTCCAAACAAGTACGCAACACTACCTTGTCCCTGAGAAGCCCTTTTGCCCCTGAGACCCTCGTTTTTGCCCCTTTTTCCGTATAGCCATACGTTTTCATCAACCTATCCACGATCCTCGTATTATCACCTGTACGTTGCGCTTCCTGGAACCAAGCAAAATCTCTTACAAAACACTCTTTACCTATACTCATTAAACGCCGAGTTAAGTTCTTCTCCATTTTTATCTCTCTTATAATGTAAAAAATCCCCCTCCCCGCTGAAGCGCGCTGGGGAGGGGGTGGGGAATTTGAGGGGCGGGGGAACACCTCTCGCGCTGGCAGCGACCGGATGGCGCCCCTTGGGCCGTGCCCGTTGCGACGGAGGAAGCTACGGGCATCGACAGCGGAGATGCGGAGGTCCCCCGCCCCTCAGCAAAACAACACGGCCATGCTGCCGTTACATGTGCAGGGCGGCCTGACCAAGTTCCAAAGCCTTGAGGTTGGAGGCCTGCAGCTTGGCGGGCAGATATTTTTCGATGGCGGCCTTGAGGGCGTCGATACCGAAGGGCAGCAGACCCGAGGCACAGACAGCGGCCAGCAGCACGGTATTGCCCGCCTGGGCGGCACCGGCCTGGATGCCCAGCTCGCGGCAGGCCAAGAAATGGCACTGGCTGGCAACGGCGCGGGACTTCTGCTCGATCTCTTCCATGGAAGGATATGCAGCCATGCCCAGCGACACGCTCAGGGGCGGCATGGGATCACGGCTGGAGAAGATGACGCCGCCGGGGCGCAGGTACGGCAGACCGCGCAGGGTCTCCAGGGGCTCGAAGCCCAGCAGGATATCGGCCTCGCCAAGATCCAGCTTGGGCGAACGCCAGCCGCCCAGCAGCAGCACGGATTCCACCACACCGCCGCGCTGGGCCATGCCGTGGACTTCGCCGGCCACCACTTCCTGCCCGGCATCCAGAGCGGTGCGGGCCAGCAGGGTGGTGGCGGTCAGGGTGCCCTGCCCGCCCACGCCGGTGAAGAAGATACGAAGACGCTTTTGTTTGTCGCTATGTTGCATAATACACCTCACCTAGGCGCGCTTTCTGGCCTTGAAGGCCTTGGGGGCCACCTGCAGACAGACCATGCAGCCGGTGCAGAGATTTTCATCCACAGCCACGTCCTCGCCATTGCGATAGAAAGCGGGGCAGGCCAGTTCTTCCAGACAGCGCTGGGCATCGGCGCCCTGCTCGGCCACATAGGCCACCTGGGCGGCGGCCTTCTTGAGGCGGCGGCGGGCATAGAGCACGCAGGGTTCTTCCGCGATGATGACGCGCACGCCCTTCCTGTCGCGCATATCTTCCAGGGCCGAATGCAGGGCCTTGAGGTTGTAGGAACGGACCTTCACACATTCGGTGACGCCCAGGCCGCGCACCACGGATTCGATATCCAGATGCATGGCCTCTTCACCGAGGATGTCCTGCAGCATGCCGGGATTGGGCTGGTGACCGGTCATGGCGGTGGTGCCGTTGTCGAGGATGACCACCAGGATGTCGTGCTTGTTGAACACGGCGTTGGCCAGGCCGGTCATGCCGGAATGGAAGAAGGTGGAGTCACCGATGAAGGCCACCACCGGCTTGCCGGAAGCCCGGGCAAAACCGCTACCGGCGGACACGGAGGAGCCCATGCAGACCAGGAAGTCGGCCATGCGCAGGGGCGGCAGCATGCCCAGGGTGTAGCAGCCGATGTCGCTGGAATAGTAGGCGTCGTCGCCAAAGGTGTGGCGGACGGCGTAGTAGACGGCGCGGTGGGAGCAGCCGGCGCAAAGGTTCGGCGGACGCACGGGCAGCTCGCGGACCACGGGCGAAGAGGCCTTGACCGGGCAGGGGCAGTCCAGATAATCGGCCACGCGGCGCAGGACCAGGGTGGTGGAGTATTCGCCCAGCACGGTGAGGGTCTCGTCCTTGCCTTCGATGCGGGCCTTGCAGCCGCACTTCTGGGCCAGGGCGCGCACGCTGCCTTCCAGCAGAGGCTCGCCTTCTTCCAGCACCAGCACGCGGTCGCAGGACTGCAGGAAGGCTTCGATACGGCCTTCGGGCAGGGGCCAGGTCATGCCCAGCTCGAGCACGCGCACGCGCTCTTCCCAGCCGCCGGAGGCCAGGGCGTCGGCCAGATAGTTGCGGGCCACACCGCTGGCGATGATGCCCAGACGGCAGCCTTCGGGGCCGTATTCACGGCTGAAGCGGCTGGACTCGGCAAAGGCGCGGGCCTTTTCCATGATCTCCAGCAGGGAGCGGTGACGGCCACGGGCCACGGCGGGCACGGGCACGAAGCGGCCGGGATTGCGCTGGAAGTCCACGATGGGCGCGGGGCCCGCCGGCAGATCGTCGAATTCCACATTGCCGCGCATATGGCTGACGCGGGTGGTGGTACGCAGCAGCACGGGCTGCTGGAGCTCGCGGGCCAGGCGGAAGGCCTCGCGGGTCATGTCCTTGGCTTCCTGGGCGGACACAGGCTCGAAACAGGGCAGGGAGGCAAAGCGCGCATAGTAGCGGTTGTCCTGCTCGTTCTGGCTGGAGTGGCAGCCGGGGTCATCGGCGGAGAGCACCACCAGACCGCCGGGCAGACCGGTGTAGACCGAGGTGAACAGCGGGTCGGCCGCCACGTTGAGGCCCACGTGCTTCATGGTCACCAGGGCCTGGGCACCGCCCAGGGCCGCACCGGCGGCCACTTCGAAGGCGACCTTTTCGTTGACCGCGTACTCGATCTTGTAGCGGCCCTCGCCCCCCAGTTTGTAAAAGGTATCCGGCACTTCGGAAGAAGGCGTGCCAGGATAGCAGGTGACCATGTTCACGCCGGCTTCAAGCGCGCCGCGTACGATGGCTTCATTGCCCAGCAAAACGTGGCGCTCGCCACGCGCCCCGTGCAGCAGAGGATGTTTGCTCATGTGTCCTCCCGGCCCGTGCGCGTCGGCAGAGGGGCCGCCAACGTTCTTACTACTTGTTCTCCGCGCCGTCCTTCACGGGCGCGGTCTTGCCACCGCCCAGCGCTTCCGCGCGCGAGCGGTAAAATTCACCGTCCAGACCAGGCTGCGAGGCGGCCAGGGCTTCATAGGCGGCAACGGCCACATCGGTCTTGCCCGCCGCTTCGGCGGCTTCGCCCAGCAGCATGCGCAGGGTGGCACGGCCGTCCTCGGTGGCGCGGCTCTCCAGGCCCTGCAGCAGGGTCACGGCATCAGCGGGACGATCCAGCTTGATCAGCGCGCCGGCCTGGCCCAGAGCGGCCATCAGGCCCATGGCACCGTCGGCGTCCAGCTTGGCCGCCGTGGCATAGGCCTGTTCGGCACGGCTGTAATCCTGATCCTGCATGGCGAACTCGGCCTGCATCAGATAGATGCTGTAACGCATGTTCTCGGGAGCTTTGGCTGCCAGGTCGTCCAGCGCCTTGAGGCGATCCCCGCCCTTCATGGTGATGCCGATACGCGCCAGTTCGGTCTGGGCCTCGGCCTGCAGGCCGCCCTGATGCCAGCGCCACACGGCGGTGCCTACCAGGGCCACCAGAAGGACGACCACCACGCCCACGATCAGCCCGCTGTTGCGCACGATGAACTGCAGCAGCGGTGCGCTTTCCGCGCTCACCTCAGCCTTGAGGTCATTGAGCAGGGTAGGAGATTCAGGGGTATTCTGAGGTCTGACAGGATTCATTTCTTTCAGTGCTCCTTGCAAAAGCTTCGCCCGCGGTCGCCGGAGCTGTCACGGTGCGGTCTATTTATGTAGGATAGGGAGCGGCCTTCTGTCAAAGAAAAACCCCTGCCGGCAGTAGGGAATCCCGAAGCCGGACGCTCCTCTTCCCGAGAGGGCCTCGGCTGGAAACCGGAGGCATATCCGCCTTCCGCACCGGCGCCTTTCCCCCCAAAAAAAGAAGGATATCCGGGCGTACAGCGGCATCCCGTACAGGGGGCCGTCCCCTTGCCCTCGTTCCTGCGGCAGCGTATAGAGAGACGAGCCAACCCAAGGAGCCCGTATGACTTTGGCACAAGAAATGACCCTGCTCGGCCAAAAGGCCAAGGAAGCCGCCCGCCTGCTGGCCAAGGCCAGCCCCGCGGCCAAGAACGCCGCCCTCACCCGTCTGGCCGCCCTGCTCGAAGAGCGGGAAGCCGAGCTGCGCACCGCCAACGCGCAGGATCTGGACGCGGCCCGCGCCCGGGGCCTGGACGCCCCCCGCATGGACCGCCTGACCCTGCATCCCGCCGTACTGGCCGACATGCGCGCCGCCTGCCTGCATGTGGCCGGTCTCCCCGACCCCGTAGGCGCCATGGACAGCCAGTGGCAGCGCCCCAACGGCCTGCTGGTGGGCCGCATGCGCGTGCCGCTGGGCGTCATCGCCATGATCTACGAGGCCCGCCCCAACGTGACCATCGACGCGGCCATCCTCTGCCTGAAGGCGGGCAATGCCGTGATCCTGCGCGGCGGCAGCGAGGCCCTGCACTCCAACACCGCTCTGGCCGCCCTGCTGCGCCAGGCCCTGGAAGAAGCCGGTCTGCCCGCCGATGCGGCCCAGCTGGTGACGACCACGGATCACGCCGCGGTCACCGAGCTGTGCAAGCTCGACCAGTATATCGACGTCATGATCCCGCGCGGTGGCGAAGGTCTGGTGCGTGCCGTGACCGAAGCCGCCACCATGCCGGTGCTCAAGCATTACAAGGGCGTCTGCCATGCCTTCGTGGACGCGGATGCCGATCTGGACAAGGCCCTGGACATCGTTTTCAACGGCAAGGTGCAGCGTCCCGGCGTCTGCAACGCTCTGGAATGCCTGCTGGTGCACAAGGACTGCGCCGCGGCCTTCCTGCCCCGAGTGGGCCGGCGTCTGGGCGAAGCCGGTGTGGAGTTCCGTGCCTGCCCCGCTTCCCTGCCGCTGCTGGGCCCCACGGCCAAGGCCCAGAGCCCCGACGATCTGGGACAGGAATTCCACGCCCTGATCCTGGCCGTCCGCGTGGTGGACGACATGGATGCGGCCCTGGCCCACATCGCCCGCTACGGCTCCAATCACACGGAGATCATCTGCACCAACGATCACGAGCACGCCATGCGCTTTTTGCGTGAGGCCGATGCCTCCATGGTGGCGGTCAATGCCTCCACCCGCTTCAACGATGGCGGCCAGCTGGGCCTTGGTGCGGAGATCGGCATCTCCACCTCCAAGCTCCATGCCTATGGCCCCATGGGCGTGCAGGAACTGACCACCACCAAGTTCGTGGTCTTCGGTCAGGGGCAGGTGCGGCAATAGACATGGACGGGAAGCGCGCAGCGGGCCGGGCCCTGTTCGGCGGCAGTTTCAACCCGCCGCATGTGGGGCATCTGCGTCTGGCCATCGAAATGGCGGAGACCTTGCGCCCCCTGGCCGACAGCGTGGAGCTGATGCCCTGCGCCGCACCGCCGCACAAGGTGGTGAGCGGCCTGCTGCCCTTCGACCTGCGCGCCGCCATGGTGGAAGCCTGTCTGGACGGCCTGCCCGGCCTTTCGTGCAATCGCATGGAAGCCGGACGTCCCGGTCTTTCCTATACCTGGGATACGTTGCAGGCCTGTCGTGAAGAAACACCGGAACGGCCCCTGTTCTTCATCCTCGGCAACCCGGACTATGCCCTGCTGCCCCACTGGCACCGGGGGCTGGAACTGCCCGAACTCTGCCAGCTGGTGGTGGTGCCGCGCGGTGAGGGCTCGGAAAAGAACTTTCTTGCCGCTACGGAAAGCATGTGGCCCGGTGCCCGGGCGTGCGAGCCTGTCCTGCCCGGGAGCCGCCGCATGCGCCTGCCCGGCGGCGGGCAGGTCCACTTCGTGCCCCTGCCGTGGATCTCGGTCAGTGCCTCGCGCATCCGCCACCGCTGGCTGCACGGCCTGAACGTGGATTTTCTGGTGCCCAAGCCCGTACTGGAGCTGCTGGACGCCCACCGGGAGACCGTGCTGGCGCACTGGCTGCCCGAGGCCAAAACGGACGATGCCTGATGCCGTCCGGGGCTGCAAGAAAACTTATTGCTTTTTTCACCGAAACAGACTAAATAATGCCTTCGGCCTTGCTGTGCATGCACAGCTCCAAAGAGCGGAGAGGTAGCGAAGTTGGCCGTAACGCGCTCGACTCGAAATCGAGTTATCGGTTAATAGCCGGTACGTGGGTTCGAATCCCACCCTCTCCGCCATTCTATTATAACGCATTGTAATAATAGAATATACAAGAAAAATAAGCGCTTATACTTTCGGTTGCTACACAAACATGCTACACACCGGAGGTATGAGCGCTTTGTCATTCAAGACACCCACTCCTTTCCTGCGGGGACGCACCTACTACTTCCGGCTGCGTGTCCCGCAAGACCTCCTGCCTGTCTACTACCCCAAGAAAGAGCTGACCTTCTCCCTCAAGACACGGGACTTCCATCAGGCGCTGGAGAACGCCCGCCTGCGTGCCATCCAGCTAGACCAAGAGTTCCGCGAGCATCGCCGCCGCCTTGCCGAACAGAAGGAGCAGGCCCTTGCCCCGGCTGCGGCCATCGCCGCTCTTGCCGCGCCCTCTCCCGCCACCGCGCCGCTGCGTCCTTTTGCCGAGATGGACGAACAGGAGCAGGAACGCCTGCTGGCCCTCTATCCTGACGAATCCCTCAAGGCCGCTCTGGAGGCCCTGAACACGCCTCCCGTCGAAGATGAAGCACAGGCCCGCAAGGAATGGCAGGAGCAGCAGGAACTTATGCAAGAGCTGGAAGGCCCGTCCTATACGCCCAAAGAGCCGCCCCTGTTCTTCCCTCCCAGCGCCCGCTACAAGGAACAGCTCCGCAGGGATGCGTCCCTTTTCATTGAGGCCGCGCCCCTCTGCCTCCGGGACGGGGATGTCTCCCCCATGCTGGGCATGGTGGAGGCCTTCCTTGCCCGCCACGGCTACGCCATGCCGCCCGCCAGCGGGGAAGACGACAGCCCGCAAGCCGCCGCTGTGCGCTCCCGATTCAGGAAGATATGCCATCAGTTGCTGGCCGAGGAATGGCAGGTGAAGAAGCTCTTTCTGGCCCATCTGGACGGGGAAGCGTGGGCCTCCATGCGGCAGCCTGCCCTCGTCACGGCCCCGCTGCCTCCGCACGGCACAGGGCAGTCCCCGGCACAGGCCGGAGCTGTCCCCGGCGGCGATGCCAGCACACAGGAAGGCCCGGACAATCCCCGTTTCAGCAAAGTCTGTGAAGCCTACATCCGGGAGAAGAGAGCAAGCCTTGCCCCCTCCAGCCTCCTATCTGTCCAGCTGGCCGTGCGCCGCTTCATGGAGCAGGCAGGCGACCTTCCCATCAAAGCCTACAGGAAGCGGGAACACATCATCCGCTACAAGGACGCCCTGCTGGCCCTGCCCAAGAACCTGCCCGCGCCCCTCGCCAAGCTGCCCATGCCGACCGTGCTGGAACGCATCCGCAAGGGGGCCTTCCCCCATCTCCAGCAGGCCCCGAAGCTGTCGGCCCGTACCATCAACGAAAAATATCTTGCCTTCGTGCAGGTGGTCTTCTCCTATGCCGTGAACAACGGGCTTGTGGAGGTCAATCCCTGCACCGGGGTACGGGCCGCCAGCAATACGACGGAGCTGGAAGACGTGTCCGTCCTGCCCTTCTCCAAGGAGGATTTGTCCGTCATTTTCCAGCGCTCCGGCCTGTACCATCCGCACGGCTGCGGCGCTGTGGGGCGGCTCTATGTCAGCAAGACCAAGCTCCTTGACTACAGGTGGCTCGTCCTGCTGGCCCTGTACACGGGTGCCCGCATAGAAGAACTGGCCCAGCTCGACCGGCAGGACGTGCGGCAGGAGGCCGGTGTCTGGTTCATCCATATCCGCGCCGAGATGGCCACAGGCCGCCGAGTGAAGAACAGAGCCTCCATCCGCAAGGTCCCGCTGCATTCCCGTCTGCTGGAGCTGGGCTTCCTCGACTTCACCCGGCAGGGGGAAGGGACGGGCAAGCTGTTCTCCCTCCTTTCGGACAAGCAGGACGGCGGCAAGCGCAGCAACGCCTTTTCGCAGTGGTGGCGGCGCTTCCTTACCAGTCTGGACTTGGAGAACGGGGACAGGAAACACTTCCATTCCTTCCGGCATACCTTCAAGCGCGAAGGACGCAACAGCGGCCAGATTGCCCCGGAACTCCTTGATGCGCTACAGGGACATGCACAGCAAGGTGTCGCCGCGAACTACGGACGTGATGAAGAAGGAAAGCAGTACGCCCTGCCTGTATTGCAGGAGGCACTGGAGAAGATTGATTTTAGCGATGTGATACAAGGACTTGAATCATCCATAATGCTGTAAGAACTTGATATCACATCCGGAAAAATCTTTTACGAGCCCCGTATTTCAATTTTGATGCCTCGAAAATTTTTTTCCAGATGACGAATCACGTTTTTGGCAAAAACGCGGGAGACGGGAAATCTGGGCCAAAATGAGGCATATCAAGATTTCCCCAAAGAACAACAAGCTGTCTGAAAGATATTCAGGCAGCTTTTTTCTTTTTCCATGCAAGGGACGCAGATTTCCCATCTTACCCTATTTTTATTTTCAGAAACTCTATGTAACTATTGATTATATACAGTATTTTTTTCACTTGATGTTTTCCACAAAACATAGATTTATCAATGTCTAAAATCATCTTGTATGTGATTTTACTCCATGATGTAAGTCATATTTCCATCCATATAGAGCTCACATGATTATGGTGCACTAAGTAGAAGAAGAGGACCCGCGCTGTCGGGAAAATACCTTTTCAGCATGGCCTGGCCTATGAGCCAGATTGTCTTTTTACCCAAAAAGCCGTTGCCGCACGGCCTGAAAGGAGGACACATCATGCCAGACTTGGCGCACAAGCCCCCCATACCGGGGCATCCCATCAAGACCTGTACTCTCCGGGAGCTCATGGAGATGCAGCTCCCTCACCGCCGCCATCTTGTCATTCCGTGGCTGCGGCAGGGAGAAAGCTCCATGATTTTCGCAGCCCCCGGTGTCGGTAAATCGCTCTTCGCTCTCGATATCGCCTTGAGTGTCGCAGGAGGCGGGAAGGCCCTCGGCGTGTGGCAGACAGGAGCAGGCGACAGCAAAACGGAAGGAGGACAGAGAGAAAAAGCTCCAGAGGCCACAAGAGACAGCAACGCGGAGACTGCCCCCTGCGGCTGGAAGGTCCTTTATGTCGATGGAGAAATGCCGCTCGATGATATCCGCGACAGAGCAAACATGCTCATGCAAGGCAAGATACAGCAGGAAGACGGCTTCGACAGGGAGCAGGCAGGACAGAACTTGCACTTCATGGCCCGCCATCAGCAGGACGATATACTGGCCGACTTCGTTGACCTTGCCGATGCCGACAGCCGTCGCAACCTTCTGGCACGAATCCAGCGGGAAAGAATCGACCTTGTGATTCTGGACAATCTCTCCACCCTCGCGGCCTTTGAGGATGAGAACGCGGCAAGCTCCTTCAACGGCCCCGTAGACTTCCTGCAACGTCTCAAGAGCATCGGCACCGCCTGTATCCTCGTACACCACACCAACAAGGGCGGGGAAGAGTTCAGGGGCTCCAGCCGTATCGCCACGACTTTTGAGACCCTTGCACTGCTCAAAGCAGCCGCCGCCCCTCCTTTTATAGAAGACGGACAGGAAGACGACGGGGAGAGCGACAGCTCTGCAAGCGCGTTTACTCTTGAGTGGCGCAAATACAGAGGAAGGCGGGATACTTCCATTCAAGACAAGGCCATCTTCATCCTGTCCGTGGACACGCAGGGCAACGCCGCCAGATGGCACGTCATGGATACGGAATCCGGTATGATGCTGGCGATGCTGGAGATGGTGCGGAGCAAGCAATGCCCGACACAGCGGGAGCTGGCCGAAGCCCTTGGGACCAGTCCCGCCACACTGTCCCGCATGAAGCAGAAGGCCATGAAGGAAGGACGCATCACGAAGAAGGAGTGGGACGCGCTCCTCAAAGCCGCAGGCCAGAGCAACGCCCCGCAAGAGACAGAATTTTGATGTAAGTCCATGCCCGGATAGCCCAGACAGCCCCGGAGCAGGGAAAGGAACGAAAAGCGCCCCGTCCACGCATCATACACGGACGGGACGCCTCGTTTCAACGATTCCCGGATATGGGGAAGCTCTGGGCGCACCCCAAGGGAAACAGGATTTCACGTTTCAGTATCTCTAAGGCATGGAACGCGAAATATCCTTGACTGGCGCGGTGTTCCCGGTCATCCAAAGTAAGATGCGTTTCAGGCTTTCCCGACTATTTTAGGCGAAAAAAATGTGAAACGCTTATACCTATCCACGAAAGGAGGTCTTCCCCCCATGTTACGGAGATGCTTTTCTTCGAACCTAAAGATAGGTATGAAAAAACTATACTTTCTCTTTCCTTGAATAGCTTTATATCAATAGACTGTATAAATTATATTCTATATAGTAAAGCAAATTTTGTAGCATTGTATATACACAAAAAAGAAATCACATCAACAATAAATGACACGCACTTCATTCCATAATATTTTATATTGTCACTTTTATCACCCTTCATTCTTAAAATAATGTTAATTCCAATTCTTCTCGGAATATACATTATGACACCAAACACAACAGCGGATATAAACATTCCTATAATAATCACAGATGCACTATATATAGACAATGATATAGAATTACTCGCATAAATATGCCAAATACAGCATCCAATCCATTCGAAGGTTGCAAGACGCCCAAGTTGCGTTTTGCAAGACGCAAGTTTTTCTGCCAAATTAGATTCACTCATCGTCATAATAGCGACCTCTTTTTTCTTTTATCTGCCTTAATTACCATCAAGTCCCTAGATTCTCCAGACGCCACCCATATTATAATTGTTTAGCAGTAGAATCAAGATGTTGTTAGTTGTTTGAAGGATAAGGCAACTAAAGTCATCTTAATGTATAAAACCGTATATATAATATATTCAATAAATATGATTCTACCATCCCTCCAATTGGGTCTAAGCGTTGATGGATAAACAGTAAGGTACAGATTTCTTTCTCCGCCAACGGTGCCTAAAAAAACACTTTGGCAGCCTACCATCTGTCCAATTAGGGTACACATCAGACGGACATAGACCATCATCCCCCTAAACGTTCATCTAGGGTCTATTTACGATTTATTTGACAAATACTATTTAAGTTTATAACTCTAAATGAACACAACAAAGGAGCGACCATGAACGGGAAGAACATCGGCTACATCCGCGTGAGCAGTATCGACCAGAACACCGCCCGTCAGCTTGAAGGGGTCCCGCTGGACAAGACCTTCACTGACACATGCAGCGGCAAGGACACCCGACGTCCCGGCCTCATGGCCTGCCTGGACTACACGCGGGAAGGCGATACCCTGCACGTCCACAGCATCGACAGGCTGGCCCGCAACCTGCAAGACCTGCTGCACCTTATCGAAAGCCTCAACCAGCGGGCCGTGGCCGTGGTCTTCCACAAGGAGGGCCTGACCTTCTCCGGCAAGGAAGACCCCTTCCAGAAGCTCCAGCTCCAGCTCATCGGGGCCGTGGCCCAGTTCGAGCGGGCCATGATTAAGGAGCGGCAGCGGGAGGGTATAGCCATTGCCAAAGCGGCGGGGAAGTACAAGGGACGCAAGCCGTCCTTCTCAGCAGAACAGGCGGAGCAGGCCCGGCAGATGGTCGCGGCAGGACAGAGCAAGACGGACGTGGCCCGGCACTTCGGCGTGAGCAGGACCACCTTATATAAGGTCCTCACCGGCGGGCAGGAGACTTGACGGGCAGAAAGAAAAAGGCGATATTTACAAAAATAGGTGAATTATTAGGATGGGTTCTTTTGAATCCCACTCTGCCCAGCATTTTTTAGCAATTAGACCCGAACAGCACAAGCAAGCGCTTATGCTCCGGTTGCTATATCAGCATGTTACCTACCGGAGATATAAGCGCTTCTTCATTATATAAGACCTATTGAATTAAAATATATGACCCTTTCTCTATAAGGAGCTAGTATAATGCAAAAAAAATTTGAGTCCATCGTAAACTCACTTGGGGCACCAACATACAGAGGAGAAAAATATGCAATATATAATGGTGATGCTCTACTTTTACTAAAAAAACTTCCTGCCGATAGCATAGATCTATTTTTTACCTCTCCTCCTTATAATATAGGAAAAGAATATGAAAAAATAATGCCTATTAATGAATATATAAAATGGAGTCAGCAATGGATAAGCCTTGTTTATACAGCAACAAAACATAATGGAGCTTTTTTATATAACATAGGATATATAAACATGGAAAACATAGCTCATGCAATCCCAATTATATATTTATTATGGGATAAAATCCCATTTTATCTCCAGCAAGAGATTATCTGGAATTATGGAGCAGGCGTTGCTATGAAGAAATATCTCTCTCCACGGAATGAAAAAATTTTATGGTATGTGAAAGATAAAGATAATTATTGTTTTAATCTTGATGATATACGTGACCCTAATGTCCTTTATCCAAATCAAAAAAAGAAGGGAAAATTGCGGTGCAATACTCTTGGGAAAAACCCTTCTGATGTTTGGCAAATTGCAAAAGTCACTTCTGGAAAAAATCGTTCTTCCGCAGAAAGAACAAAGCATCCTGCTCAATTCCCACTCGACTTATGTGAACGAGTAATTAAGGGGTTTTCCCAAGAGAATGAGGTTGTGATCGATCCTTTTCTCGGATCGGGCTCCACCATTGAAGCTTGCCTACGCCATAATCGATACTCTATCGGATTTGAAATCAACAAGTCCTATTGTTCTATTGCCTATACGCGCATCCAAGCAGCAGGCAATGCTTATAGCAAGCTCCCCCTATTCAATTTGTAATAAAGCTCCGTAGTAAGCGGAAGCTGTATTTTTTAATTTTTCAAGTTTTTTTGGAAGATTATTTGCTTTCAACAAATCACCTACTGTATATACATTCAAATTATAAAACTTTTGTGCTGTCTTCGTTCCAATATTATCAATAATCTCAATATCTGCTTTAAGGATATATGGGCATATTATTTTTTTTAATTTGTACTTATATACATCCTTATGTAAGCTTGCCATTTGTCCTGACGCAGCATTTTGAGATCGCCAATCATTTGCATCAATCCAGCCAAAACGAATCAAATTAATATGATCTTTATAAAAGTTGACAGTTAAATAATATCCTGATTTATCTTTTTTCTCTAATTCTGTATGTTCAACCTTTTGTCCATAACTTCTATTTCCGTATATTTTTGTACCAAGCTGCCCTGATGTTTTTATTTCAAATGAAAATTTTTCATCATGAATATTAACAACATCTTTTTCATTCCCTGAACCTCCACGCCATATCTCTGGAAATAATATCGATAGTTCTTTAGCGAATAGCTTTTCAAATAGATATCCAATAACAGGTGCAGGAGGATTTATTTCATTCAATTGAAAAATTACATTATCTGTACCGATGCGAGTCTGCCACACACGGCGCCAAGCAACATCTACACATTCAGCGATGGTACCTAATTCTATAGGGAATTCTCTAATTAGTCTTTCAGTAATACTTATCCATTCATCATTTTTTATATTTTTATACGGGCTTAAATTCATAACTACCCCCTAAAAATAGAAGTATCAAAAAAATCCTTTGCATTAATCCCAAGGCCTTCCCATATTTTAGACAGATTTATTATTGATATATTCCTATGGCCTCCTTCAACACTAGCAATGTATGTCCTATCAATACCGATTAAGAGTGCTAATTTTTCCTGAGAAATACCTTTTTCTCTCCGCAATTCCCTGATTCTTTGGCCAACTTTCTCCCTGATATCTGCCATACATCATTCCATATATTTTTTACATAAAATATATGATGTTGACTTTAAGACAACGGTCTATACGTCACATCTAAAGTAATAATGGTACCAATACGTTCCAATCAGCAAGGAAGACCCCTTCCAAAGCTACAGCTTCAAATCATCGGGGCCGTGGCCCAGTTCGAGCGGGCCATGATTAAGGAGCGGCAGCGGGAGGGTATAGCCATTGCCAAAGCGGCGGGGAAGTACAAGGGACGCAAGCCGTCCTTCTCAGCAGAACAGGCGGAGCAGGCCCGGCAGATGGTCGCGGCAGGACAGAGCAAGACGGACGTGGCCCGGCACTTCGGCGTGAGCAGGACCACCTTATACAAGGTCCTCACCGACGGGCAGGACGCTTGACGAGCAGAGGGAAAAAGGCGATTCCCACAGGAACGGAAATATGCTACACACGGAAGCAGTCGAAAATAAAAAGTGCTTATATTTTCGCATTGTTAGGATGTGATCCCTTGAATCCCACCCTCTCCGCCATACCAAAGACCACCGAGATCCAAGAAAGTCCGCAAAGCCTTGAGCTGAGCGGACTTTTTCTGTTTTTGAGGTTCAAGAAGACTCACGAAAAATCGCAGACAGCCACAAAAAAAGGGGCAACTTTGGGGGCAAGTAACGTTGCCCCATATATTTCAAACAGGAGTTGCCCCCAATGCCCGGAAAGCTCACGGATACCGCCATTCGCGGCGCGAAGCCCAGGAAAAAGCCTGCAAGCTGACGGATGGCGGCGGCCTCTGTCTGAAAGTTGCCCCGATGAGGCCGTCGATCCGATAGCAACACCGTTGCCCCAGAGTTTTGATCCCCTTCCTTTACCGAAGCAGATCTGCCCGGCAGACATAGGCCAGCAGACCATCTTCGATCTTGGAGACTGTCCATGCGATAGTTTCCCGCCGCTCTCTCCTGGCCATCCCAGCGGGAAGCTGGGCAATAAGCCTGCCCGAACAAGACAGGAGGCCGCAGCCGTTTGCATGCAGATATGCCCTTCGCCCAAGAAGGGCAGGAGTTTCAGCTCTCCAGCCATACGGCCTCATCAAGACAGGGAACCGTAGTAAATCATACCGAACATAAGACTTGTTCTCTGTCCGAGTTTCGCAGCAAGTATCCATCCCTGCGCATTGTCCTGGAGCTGTCTCACAATATCACCCCTGGACTATCGCACGGGATGCTTACTTCTCCAGACAAGACGAGAGCTAATCGCGTTCCCGCATAGACCGTCCTGATTATCTGCCTCATAATTCATTGGCTAATAAAAACAGATATTGATTTATTTTGTTCTATAGAAAAAATATTATTTTGAATATGTTTCAATAAAAAATAAAACAAACCAGTTATTTCTTGAAAAATATCTTTTACTCATATACGGTCGCCTCTGGCATATGAAATAAAAGGAGGGACTTTTATGGCTCTGGAAGACAAAGATATTTTTAATGCCATTTTCAACAAATACAGCGACCAGCCCATCGAATTCATCATGGAGCAGTACGAAAAGGCAAAGATCCTTAATATGGCCATCGAGCGCCGGATCAACGCCCAGGCCGAACAGCCTGTGAAGGTCGAAGAGGCCGCGCCTGCCGCTCTGCCCCCCGTGGACGAGCCCCTTCCCGTCGAAGAGGAAAAGAAGCCCGCCCCGGCCCCCAAAAAGATCTTCACCAAGGCCGATCTGGTCTTCAATCCCGCGGAAGCCATCACCGACAACACCATCACCTGCTGCCTGTGCGGCAAGGCGGCCTGCTCCCTGACGTCCCGCCATCTGGCCAATCACGGCATCAATGTGGAAGAGTACAAATACCTCTGCGGCTATCCTTCCGAACAGAAGCTGATGTCCCGGAATTTCGAAGCCAAGATGCGCCGTAATGTCCAGAGGGCCCAGCAGGCGCGCAAGGAAAAGCGCCGGGCTGAAAACGCCTAACGCCATCATGGCATGACCTGCTCTGCTCCCAGGAGCGGGCATGATCCGTCCCGTAGTAAAAAGAAACAAAGAAGGGGATGCCCACGGGCACCCCCTTCTTTGTTTTTTCCGACATGCCGGCAGTCGCGGCAAAGTTCCTCCGAATCCCGCCACAGGGCAGAGCATCAGGGACGATACGCACGCAGGGCAAACATGGGCACCGGATTGTAGGTGGCATCCCGCCGGACGAAGATCCGCCCGCTGAGCCCGGTATCACAGCTGCAACGGACAAAGCCCGCCCGTGCCAGGGCCTCCATGTCCCACTGCGGCCGTTCCCGGCGGCTCAGGGGCAGGGCCCGGCGGATGTCCTCCCCTTCCTGCAGGAGGGCACTATCCACGTCGGCATGGGCATGTTGCCCCTTTTCATCGGCAAGCCGGGTAAAGTCCACCGCCCCGTAATCGGCATCAAAATTGAGCAGCACGCCGCCGGGCCGCAGCACCCGCAACCACTCCGCATAGGCCGCCTCGGGATCCGTCAGCGTCCAGGTCAGGTTGCGGGCCAGGACACCGTCAAAGGACGCATCCTCAAAATCCAGCTCGGTGGCACTCATGCAGCGCCAGTCCACCGTGCAGCCTGCCTCTTCGGCCAGTGCGGCGGCCTGGGCGAGCATCCCCTCGCTCAGATCGACGCCCGTGACCTCGCAGCCCGCCTGTGCCAGCAGGATGGCAAAAAATCCCGCGCCCGTGCCCAGATCCAGTATGCGCAGGGCGGTCCCGTCTTCCCTGCGCGGCAGCCAGGGCAGGATCTCCGCCCGCCACAGGGAGGACTTGTCACTCTGCAATTCCTCACGGCGTACCTGCCCGAAAGCGTCGGAACGCCGGGTCCAGTAACGCCGGATGCGCCCGTCGAGCCCGGGCCGGGCCTTAACAGCATCCCCGGGGATGCCGGCAGTCTGCTCCATCATATGCTCCTTTACGGTGTCGTGCGGGTATCGGCAGCCCTTGCCTCTGGGCCGTCTTTTTCCCTGCGGCACGATCACGAAATCTTGCCCGTCTCACGGACGGGATGCGGCCGGTCGTTCCCTGCCGGTGCCGTGCCACAAATCTGCAGCCACCCTGCCGCCATGCCCGCAGGATGCTTTACGGCGGAGAGCCATGCGCTCCTGTCGTTCAGACCTTCGCCGCCCCGGTGGCCCTTTCTGCCCCGGCAGCTTCGTCACAGCGCCCCTCCCATGCGGAGCGGAACGGGACGACTGTTTCCAGCATCCGCCGCAAGCTCGGGCTGCGGGCGCTCCCCAGCTGCGACACCGGCAGATGCTCCGCACAGCGGCCCTGATCCAGGACCAGCAAACTGTCACAGACCAGTGTTGCGGCCTGGAGATCATGGGTGATGAAAAGGCAGGTCGTGTCGCTGCGAATGTCCCGCAGCAATTCCAGTATCTGCACCTGTACCGGGACATCCAGCGAGCTCACGGCCTCGTCCAGCACCAGAAAGGACGGTCGCGCGGCCAGCGCCCGCGCGATGCAGGCCCGCTGCACCTGGCCGCCGCTGAGTTCATGCGGCAGACGGCCGGACAATGAAGGCGAAAGCCCCACGCGTTCCAGCAGCCTGTCCACTTCCCGTCGCCGCTCCCGGCGGGAAAGGCGGCAGCCCGGCCCCAGGCCCTCGTCCACGGCCTCCGCCAGCGTAAAGCCCGGATCGACCGAGGTCACATAGTCCTGAAAGACCACGGAGAGCCTCCCGCCCCGGGCCCGCCATTGCCGCAAGGGCTGACCTTCCAGCAGCACGATACCACGGTCGGGCCGCTCCAGCCCCAGCAGCAGACGGGCCAGCGTGCTCTTGCCGCTGCCGCTCTCGCCCACCAGGCCCGCCATCTCGCCCCGCTCCAGACAGAAGTCCAGCCCCTGCAGCACGGGCCGGGAGCCCCCTCCATGGGGGACGGCATAGGTCTTCCAGATATCCCGGACGGAAAGAAATATGTCGCTGCCGCTCATCACCTGTCTCCCAGAGCCTGCCGGAAGCCCCGCCATAGGGCCAGCCGGGTACGGACCAGATGCCGGGTGCAGGCATGGCCCGGCGCATCGAAAAGCTGTGCCGCCTGCCCATACTCGACGCAGCGCCCCGCCTGCATGACCAGCACCTCGTCTGCCAGCTGCTGTACGGCGCCAAGATCGTGCGAAACGAAGATCAGTGAGGCATCACGGGCCACGTCGGCCAGACAGCGCAGCACCTGCTGCTGATGGCAGGCATCCAGAGCGGTGGTAGGCTCATCGGCCACCACCAGCGCGGGCCGCAGGGCCAGTGTCAGGGCGATCATGCAGCGTTGCAGCATGCCGCCGGACAACTGGTGCGGGTAGCTGCTCAGGATGGTCTCCGGCAGGTCCACCCGCTGCAGGGCCTCGCAAACAACCTCCCGGGCCCGGGCAGCGGACATCCGCCCCCTGTCCCGCAAGGCCCCCTCCAGCTGCTTTCCCAAAGGCCTGAGAGGATCGAAGGCCGTCATGGCCTGCTGCAGGATGACGGCCATACCCGTGCCGCGCAGCTCCCGCCAGCCTGCGGGATCGAGACGGCCCAAATCGCGGCCGTCGAAATGCAATTGCCCGCTCCTGACAAGACCGGACGGCAGTAGGCCCAGCAGGGCCCGGCAGAGCAGGCTCTTGCCGCTGCCGCTCTCGCCCACGATGCCCAGACAGTGCCCGCGTTGCAGCGAAAAGCTCACGTCCTGCACCAGCGGCCTGCCGGACAGGCCCTCCGTGACGGAGACATGCCGCAGTTCCAGCAGCGGCACGGGATGTCCATGATTCACAGCACAGGCTCCTTGTGCATGGCGTGCCTGGGATCCAGAGCATCACGCAGGCTGTCGCCCAGATAGTTGCAGGCCGCCACCACCAGCAGGATGGCCAGCCCGGGCGGCAGCATCTGCCACGGGTACAGGACCATCACCTCGCGCGCCTCGCCCAGCATCATGCCCCATTCCGGTGTGGGCGGCTGCACGCCGAGCCCCAGAAAGGACAGGGCCGAGACCATCAGTATCACCGCGCCGGTATCCAGCGTGGCCAGGACGCTGATCTCCCCGGCAGCGCAGGGCAGCAGATGACGCCTCATGATATGGCCCGTGCCGTAGCCCGCCACACGCGCAAAACGCACGAAGTCCCTGTCCGCATAACGGAGGGTGATGGTCCGCATCATGCGCGCGTACCAGGGCCACTTGGCCACCACGCAGGCCAGCACCACGTTTTCCAGCCCCGGCCCCAGCATGCCCACGATGGCCAGCACCATGACCTCGCCGGGGAAGGAGAGCATCACGTCGCACAGCCGCATGAGGCAGGACTCCACCCGCCCGCGCACAAGGCCCGCCAGCATGCCCAGCAGGGCCCCCAGCGAAACCGTGGCCCCCATGGCCAGCAGCGAGACGCCCAGCGTGGCCCGGGCCCCGTAGAGCAGGCGGGAAAAGATGTCGCGCCCCAGCCTGTCCGTGCCCAGCCAGTGTTCGGGCCCGCAGAGGGCCAGCTTGCGGCTGCCGTCCACGGCCAGCGGATCCCAGGGCGTCAGCCACGGGGCCAGCAGGGCCGCCAGCAGCACGATGCCCAGGAACAGCAGGCAGGCCAGGCCAGCCCTGTCATGCAGCAATGCCCGTACGCACCTCATCGCAGCCCCCGTTCACGCAGACGCGGGTCCAGCAGGCCCGCACAAATGTCCATGCACAGGTTGCCGGCCACGAACAGCACGGCCATCAGCAGGACATAGGCCTGGATGACGGGAAGATCCCGGTTGAAGATGGCCGTGACGCACAAGCGCCCCAGACCGGGCCAGGCAAAGATGCACTCCACCACAAAGCTGCCTGCCACCAGCTTGGGCAGGCTCATGCCCAGGGCCGTGAGGCTGGCCTGCAGGGAATTACGGAGCACCATGTGCAGGATGGCCCCCCGGCTGCGGCCGCAGGCCCGGGCGTAGAGGACGAAGTCTTCCTGCGCGGTCTGCACCATGCTGTTGCGCAACAGCCGGGCATAGGCGGCCAGATAGGGCAGGGCCAGCGTCACGGCCGGGAGCACCAGCGAGGACGGCCCCTCAAGGCCGCCGGTGGGCAGCCAGTCCAGATGGACGGAGAACAGCCAGATCAGCAGCAGCCCCGCCCAGAAGGCCGGTACGGAGGTACCCAGGAAAAGCAAGGCCCGCAGCAGGCGGTCCACCACCCTGCCCTCATGGCGGACACAGACCAGGGCCACGGCCAGGCTGCATGCCAGCGTGATGGCCGCGGCCGTCCCCGCCAGCATCAGGGTGGGCGGCAGGGCCCGGGCCAGCTCCCCGGCCACGGGCCGCCCGTTCACATAGCTCATGCCCAGGTCGCCCCGAAGCACATCCGCGAGCCAGCGTAGGTAACGTTCCGGAAAGGGCCTGTCCAGCCCGAGCTGCGTGCGCACCTCGGCCAGCAGTTCCGGCGTGGGGGTCATGTCATTGACCCGGATGACCACTTCCGCCGGGTCCCCGGGGCTGAGCTGGATGAGGACGAACGACAGGAACGATATCCCCAGCAAGAGCGGCACGAGCCCCAGCAGGCGACGCAACAGGCAATGCTTCATGTCCATCCTTCATCTCCGTCCCGGTGCCTCCAGGCCATGCCTGCCGGACACCGGGACGCAGTGCATCAAAAATACATCTTCTCGAAGGGGATCTCGTACTGCGACACGCCGAACGAAACGCCCTTGAGCTCCCGCACGTGGACGGCCTTGGTGCGGGAATAGGTCAGCGGGATGTAGACGCCCTCATCATGTACATAACCGAGGATCTCCGCATACAGGGCCTTGCGGCGCTCCTCGTCCGTCTCGGTCATCAAACGGGTGATGGCCGCGTCCAGCCATTCCTTGCGCTCCAGACCCAGCTGGGCCTGATAGTCCCCGTGCGCCGGGATGCGCCACGAGGAAATATAGGACTGCGGGTCGTAAGGCGTGCCCCAGGACAGGGAATACTGCAATTCAAAGTCGCCGCTCTTCTGGCGATCCAGAAAGGCCTGCTTCTCCTCGCCCACGATCTTCATCTCCACCCCGATCTTTTTCAGGTCCGCCTGCATGTACTCGCCGATGCTGCGCTCCTGCGCATTCTGCGAATTGTAGTACAGGCGCACGCTGGCCCTCCGTCCGTCCTTGTAGCGCCAGCCGTCGGCCGCCATGAGCCAGCCCGCCCCGTCCAGCAGACGCGCCGCCTTTTCCGGGTCATGGCCGCGCGCCTCCAGCGGCAGGTCGCAATAGGCCACCGTGGAGGCCAGCAGGCTGGGGGCCACGGTTTCGGAACCGTTGAGGATGGTGGCGGCGATGCCTTCCCTGTCCACCGCGTACTGCAGGGCCAGGCGCACGTCCCGCTCCCGGGTGAACGGCTGGTGGGCATTGAGCAGTATGGCCCGCGAGGCGATGGGCTGGCTGATGGCCGCCGCATAGCGCCCCTCACGGCGGATGGCGTCGAAATTGTCCAGGTTGAGCATGTCGCCATCGGCCCCGAACACCAGATCCACGTCCCCCTTGTGCAAGGCCAGCAGGATGGCCTGGTGGTCGGGCATCACCTTCCAGCGCACGGCCTGCAAACGGGGCTTCTCTCCCCAGTAAGAGGGATTGGCCGTGAACAGGGCGTACTGGTTCTCCTTGTGTTCCTTCAGTATCCACGGGCCCGTGCCCACGAGGCCGCGCACGCCGTTGCGCGTCTGGCCGTCGATGAAGCAGGACGGCGAGATGAAACGGAAAGGCCGCAACAGCCCCAGCTCGATGAGAGTGGGATAATAGGGGTGCTTGAGTACCAGACGCCAGGTGTGGCTGTCCACGACTTCGTGGCGTTCGATCTCGTTGATCATGTCCAGCCAGGCGTGGCGCAGGCGATTGGCGATGATGGCATCCATGTTCAGGCGGACGGCCTCGGCATCGAAGGGCGTCCCGTCGCTGAAGGTCACACCACGGCGCAGATGGAAGGTATAGACGCGGCCGTCGGGCGAGATCTCCCAGCTTTCGGCCAGCCAGGGCCGGACACCTTCCGCCGTGTTGATGACCAGGGGCTCGAAGACCATGCCCTGGGCTGCCATCTCGCCGCCGTACAGGTGCGGATTGATGTCCCGGATGTCCTTGGTGCTGGCATAGACCAGCTCCTCGCGCGGCGCACCGGCCTGTCCCTTCTCCTCTTCCCGGCAGCCGGCCAGCAGGCTCAGGCCGCAGAGCAGCAGCCAGCATACCAGCAGTTTGCCCATCCTCATTTTTTCCACAGGAACCTCCCCACAATAGTGGCATGTTTTTAAAAAGCGTGCTACCAGAAAATCGTAGCACACTTTCTAAAAACATGCCACACATTTCAGAGGAGGACAGATGAAGAAAAACAAGCCGTATGGCGCAGCCGCCGCCCTGCTGGCCGGGGCCCTGCTGGGGGGGCTCATGACCGCGCCCGGAGCCCACGCCGTGGACTTTCGTGTCAAAGGCGTCTGGATCGCCATGCTCGAATACGGGGATGGCGGCAGCTTTGTCCGCAAGGACAGGGAAGGGAAAAACGTGCAGGGCTGGGGTCGCTGGGGCGAGGACCGTTTCGAGGCCAAGAACCGCGTACGCCTGCAACTGGATGCCGCGGTGTCCGATGCCCTTTCCGGCAGCGTCTATTTCGAGATAGGCGGGGCCACCTGGGGCCGTGCCCGCAGCGGCGGGGCCCTGGGGGCTGACGGCCAGATCGTCAAGATCAAGCACAGCTATCTGGACTGGAACCTCCCCGGCACGGGGCTCAAGGCACGCATGGGCCTGCAGCGCATCTTCCTGCCCGATTTCGTCACCGATGCCTCACAGGTCTTCGATGCCGACGTGGCCGGGATCAGCGTCGCCGCTCCGCTCACGGAACATCTGTCCCTGACTGCCTTCTGGGCGCGGGCCTTCAATGACAACTGGGCCGCCCCCGATGGCGGCCAAAGCGGCTGGCTGGACAATGCGGACTTCTTCGGCCTTTTGCTGCCGGTGACGTATGAAGATATACGCCTCACCCCCTGGGCGCTGCTGGGAACGATCGGCAAGAACGCGTTCCGCCACGGCAACGGACGGTTCTACAGCCGCAACAGCGAAGGGAGCTACGGCATCGGCCTGTCCCCGTCCGCCTATCGCTTCGATGGCCGCGAGAGCAGCCTGGCCCAGGCCACGGCCTTCTGGGCGGGCCTCACCGGCGAGATCACGGCGGCCCGGCCGTTGCGTCTGGCCTGGAGCGCGGCCTGGGGCAGCGTCGCCACAGGGGATGCCGCCCTCGACCGTCACGGCTGGTATGCCTCGGCCCTGGCCGAATACGCGCTGGACTGGGGCACTCCCGGCATCTATGGCTGGTACAGCAGCGGCGATGACGGGGACCCCGCCAACGGTTCCGAGCGCATGCCCACCATCGAGGCCAACAACGAGGGCACCAACAGCGTGGCCGGCTTCGGCACCCTGGGCACCTGGACCCTGGGCCGGGACACCCTGCTGGGCTCCACACTGGTGGGCACCTGGGGCCTGGGCCTGCGCGTGTGCGATATCAGCTTTTTCGAAGACCTGAGCCACACGATCCATCTCAACTATTATCAGGGCACCAACAGCGCCGGCATGGCCCGCCACATCAAGGGGGCCGGCGGCCCTGACATCGTCCGCCCCAACGGGACGGACTTCAATACCGCCAATTACTACGGACTGTACCTGACCGACAGGGACCGGGCCATGGAAGTGGGCATCATGAGCACCTATACCCTCCACGAGAACCTGAAGCTGCTGGTGGAGGCCAATTACATCGCCCTGTGGCTGGACAACAGCCGGGATGTCTGGGGCGGCTACCACGCCGGAGGACGCCGCTACGCCGCCAACAGCACCGAGGATGCCTGGAACATGAACGTGAGCTTCATCTACAAATTCTAGCCTGCGGGCCTCAAGGCCTGTTTCCCGCAGCCGCCGTTACTCCGGGCTTCCCGGATGCGGCGGCTGTTCTGTTCGAAAAAACAGATCTCCGCCACAGGCCACACGACCTTGCCTGAGCCAGCCCAATTCCCCGTGGACGCTCGCGCAAAGCATGTCCCGAACAAGAAAGCCCTCGCGGTCTCCCGCAAGGGCTGAAACGAAAAAGGCACCTGCATCACTGCAGGTGCCTTGATTCCTTGTTGGCGTCCCCAAGGGGATTTGAACCCCTGTCGACGGCGTGAAAGGCCGTTGTCCTGGGCCGGCTAGACGATGGGGACGCATCGAACTCGTTCTATGTATGGGAAATGCTGCCGAAGGTCAAGCAAAAATTTTGGAATCTGCAAATTTTTTTTGAAAGGGTCGGAAAACATCCGTCGCAGCCTGCCCGATCCCCCGGCCTGCCCTTCCCCGCTGTCCGCCACCTACCAGATGGAGCGCACCAGGCAGACCACGCCGCAGATGGCGATGATGGCCAGCAGGACACGGCGGAACAAAAGCACGTTGATGCGCTTGACCACAGGGAAGGCCGCCAGGCTGCCCAGCATCACGCCGGGCGTCCCGTACATGGCCATGCCCAGTACCTCGGGCGTGAAAAAGCCGTGCCACCACTGCAGCACCAGAGTGATGATGCCGCGCAGCATGAAGAAGACGCTCACCGTGCCCAGAAAGACACGCGGCTCCCAGCCCACGGCCAGGCCAAAGGCGGCCATGGGCGGCCCGTCCAGGGCGATGCCCGTGCCCAGCAGACCGGCGCCGAAGCCGCAGGCCACGCCCACCGGCTGCAAGCGGGCCCCGCCGCCGCGCCCCCCATGCACATAGAGCTGCCAGTACACGAAGAACAGCAGCAGGATGCCCACGATGCCCTGCAGGACGGCGCCGGAACAGATCTGCAGCAGATAGACGCCCGCAAAGGAGCCGGGCACCGCGCCCAGCAGCAGCCAGGGCATGGCATCGAAGCGGCAAAAGCGCACATGCATGGCGATCATGCAGGCATCCTTGAAAAAGCAGACCAGGCAGCTCAGAGGGATGAGCGCGTGCATGGGGATGGCCAGCGCCAGGAAGGGAAAGGCGAACATGGTTCCGCCGATGCCGCTGACACCGGAGACGAAACCACCGGCGAACCAGCAGACAAAAACAAAGATATCAAGTGCATCGGGCATGGCATCCTCCTTTCTCGCCCCGGCATGGGGCCGTGCCCCTGCCGCCGTCATGGCTCTTACAGGGCTTTGCCTCCGGCGGCAAGACAAGAATGGCTTTCTCCTGCCATCCCGGAGGGATGATGTCCATTCCGCCCTCCCCGCCCTGCTCCATGGCAAAGCCCCAATAGCCGACGGGACGCCACGCCCGCCGCCTCGCAGACCTCCCCGACGCGGACGAAGGAGACGGGCTGCCCCCTGCCGGAAAGAAGGAACAGCCGTTGTCCCCAAAGGGGGCGCGCGTGCTGCGGTGCCCGGCGAGTTCCCGCAGTCCGCCTGTGGCCACGGCTGCGGAGACCCTCCCCATGGCATCCGCCCTCTCCCTGCCCGCCGCATGTGCCAAAAGGAACAACATCCCCGTCCCGGAGCGTGCCGCATCGACCTTTTGCCCGGACTGTGCTATGTCGGAAGGACCGTCGCCCAACCGGCGCCCGCCTTCCCGGCCCGCGCACAGCAGGAGAAGTCCATGCCGTCCGATGACTGTCTGAAAAAGCTCTACATAGAACCCACAGCGCGCTGCAACCTGCGCTGCAAGATGTGTTTCCGCAACAGCTGGAAGAACGAGATCATCGGCGACATGCGGCCGGAGACCTTCCGCAAGGCCATGACGACCATGCCCGACAGCGTGGAGACCGTCTTTTTCGGCGGCATGGGCGAGCCCCTGGCCCACCCGGACATCGTGGAGATGGTGCGCACGGCATCCTCGCTGGGCAAGCGCGTGGAGCTGCTGAGCAACGGGACCCTGCTGGATGCCCGGCGCACGGCCGAGCTGCTGGATGCCGGTCTGGACATGCTCTGGCTGTCCATCGACGCCCTGGACGACGGCCGCTATGCGCAGATCCGCCGCAACAGCCAGCTGGCGCTGGTCAAGGAACATATCGTGGAGTTCAACCGCCAGCGCGCCCGTCTGGACAGGACCGTGCGTCTGGGCGTGGCCTTCGTGGTCATGAAGAGCAATGCCCACGAGCTGGCCCTGCTGCCCTATTTCTCCACCTACTACAAGGTGAACGAGGTCAACATCTCCAACGTCATCCCCACGGACGAGCATACGGCCTCGGAAGTGCTCTACAACAACGTGGTGGACTGGGGCCTGGGCGATCCCGCGCCCATGGAAAGCTCGCCGCGCATCCACCTGCCGCTCATGGACTGGCAGGACCCGGCGGCCCAGGAAGGCCTGCGCAGCCTGCTCTCCACCTCCATGTGCAGCGTCTACCTTTCCGGCCAGCGCGTCAGCCGGGCGGCCCGGCACTGCCGCTTCATCGACGAGGGCATGGCCTTCGTCAAGTTCGACGGCCATGTCAGCCCCTGCATGTCCCTGCTGCGCAATGCCACCCTTTACTGGCGCCAGAAGCAGCGCGAGACCCGCAGCCACTTTTTCGGCGATCTGGCGGAACAGGGCCTGGACGAGATCTGGAACGCCCCGGACTATGCCGACTTTCGCCGCCGGGTGCTCAATTTCGAGTTCTCGCCCTGCTACCGGTGCAGCCTGTGCGAGAACTGGGAACAGGGCCTTACCGACTGTTACGGCAACGATGCCCCCACCTGTGGCGGCTGCCTCTGGTCCGAGGGCGTCATCAGCTGCCCGTAGGCCGGCATCCTGTGGCGGGAGCGGGAAGGGGGCTTCCTGCTCCCCCGGCCCCGACCCGCGGCTTGCCCTGCTCCGCGCCCGCCTGTAGCATGGGGCCATGCAGAAACCCGATCCTTCTTCCATCCCCCTCTCGCCCGGTGTCTACCTGTACCGGGACGGCAAAGGCCAGGTCATCTATGTGGGCAAGGCGCGCATCCTGCGCCGCCGCGTGCTCTCCTATTTCCGCCCCGAAGGCCTGCCCGCCAAGACAAAAGCCATGCTGGCCCACGCGCAGAGCATCGAATTCCTGACCACCACCACGGAAAAGGAAGCCCTGCTGCTGGAAGCCAGCCTCATCAAGAAATACCGGCCGCATTACAATATCGTGCTGCGCGACGACAAGCAGTACGTGCTCTTCCGCGTGAACATCAAGCACCCCTTCCCCCGGCTGGAGGTGGTGCGCAAGGCCCGGCGCGACGGGGCCCGCTATTTCGGGCCCTTCACGTCCTCGCTGGCCGCCCGCGAGACCTGGAAGCTGCTGCACCGGGCCTTTCCCCTGCGCCGCTGCTCCGACAGGGCCATGAAGAACCGCGTGCGCCCCTGCCTTTACCATCATATGGGCCAGTGCCCGGCCCCCTGCATGGGGCTGGTCACGGCCGAGGACTATTTCGAAGGCGTGCGCCGCGTCTGTGACCTTTTGCAGGGCAAGGCCGACCCCCTGCTCAAGGAATTGCACAGCCGCATGGAAGCCGCTGCGGAAGCTCTGGAATTCGAACAGGCCGCCGTGCTGCGCGACCAGATCCGCGCCGTGGAAAAGACCGTGGAACGACAGGCCACGGTCCTGCCCGGCGGCGGCGACATGGACGTGCTGGGACTGTTCCAGGCGGAGCGGGGCCTGGCCCTGGGGCTGGTCTTCGTACGCGGCGGCGCCATGACCGACGGCCGGGCCTTTTACTGGTCGGGCCTGACCTTCGACGACGCGCCGGAGCTGCTCTTTTCCTTCGTGGGCCAGTATTACGAACAACTCACCCCGCCGCCGCGCATCCTGCTGCCCTGGCTGCCCGCAGCCGTGCAGGAGGCTGACGGGGAAGACGGCGGCACGGACGGGGCCCCCGACGAGCGCAGCCTGCTGGAACAGGCCCTTTCCGAACGGCGCGGCGGCCCGGTGCGGCTGGTGGCGCCGCAGAACCCGGCCGACAACCGTCTGGTGGACGTGGCCCAGTCCAATGCCCGCGAAGAGGCCCGGCGGCGCGAAAAGCTGGAGGAAACGCCCCTGCCGGAACGGCTGGCGCGGGCCCTGCACCTGCCGGGCGCGCCCCGGCGTATCGAATGCGTGGACGTGTCTCATACCGGCGGCCGCCAGACCCGCGTGGGCATGGTGGTCTATGAGGACGGCCGCCCCAGCCCCGACCAGTACCGGGCTTATGCCATGCCCGACGGCGGCGACGATTACGGCACGCTCTATGCCTGGGTGGCCCGGCGTCTGGAAAGCGGCCCGCCCTGGCCCGACCTGATGCTCATCGACGGGGGCCGCGGCCAGCTGGCCGTGGTGGAGCGCGCTCTGGCCGATGCGGGCAAGGCCGATTTCTTCCCGCTGGCGGCCATCGCCAAGGCCCGGGACGAGGCTGGCCATGCCGACCGGCGCGCGGGCAATGTGGCCGACCGCATCTTCCTGCCCGGCCGCAGCAATCCCCTGCCCCTGCGCGAAGGCTGCGCGGAGCTGCTCTTTTTGCAGAACGTACGAGACGCCACGCACCGTTTCGCCATCGGCCGTCACCGCAAGGCGCGCGGTCAGGCCGCCCTTTCCGGCGAGCTCATGCGCCTGCCCGGCATCGGCCCGGCCACGGCACGCCTGCTCTGGGAGACCTTCGGCAGTCTGGAGGCCATGCGGGCCGCCAGCGTGGACGATCTGCGCCGCCTGCCCGGCATCGGGGCTTCCAGGGCCGCCCTGCTGCACGAAAAGCTGAAAGGGCTGGAGGGCTGAGGAAACGGGAGCTCGTCTCCCCTGCCCTTCCCCCGTCTTCCCGCTCTGCCGCGGCTTGCAGGATGGCGGGAAGGAAAAGGGAATCTTCACGCCTCCTCCCGCTCCCCTCGGGGAACAGGGGACAGGCCGCCCCGCGCGAGAGCGCCATGGCGGCAAAGAACGATAAAAAGCCCGCCGGAGAAGACTCCGGCGGGCTTTTTTGTACATCCGGCAGGCCTTTCCCCTGTCCCCATGCAAGGATGGGGATACCGGACGCACGGGGGCGCTCTCCTGCCACAAGGAGGGATCGCCCCGGTCCGTCCTTCGGGGAACCGGCGTGCGCTATGCGGCCTCCGATGCGGCCTCCGTCTGCTTTGAGGACAACAGGGCCAGCAGCAGCCCCAGGATCGCTCCCAGGACAGCCGCGAACAGGACACGGAAGGACGGGGGCAACAGGAACGTCACGGTATGGACCGGGATCCAGAACCAGAGCAGGGAGCGGCACAGCACGTTTTTCCAGAAGCCGTTCCAGTCCACGGACTGCAGGAGCCTGCCGGTCTGCGGGGCATTCCAGAGGCAGGCCAGACGCCCCTGATACTGGGCGATGTGCAGGTCAGCCACCTTGTGCGCGATCATCATGATGGGAGCGAACATGGTGTTCATCGTCAGGCTGACGGAAAACGCCGTCAGGATCTTCGTCGTGCCCAGCGGGCCGGAAAGGGCCTGTTCCGCCGCTTCCATGCCGAGCAGGTGCAGGATGACCGGCGCTCCCGCAGAAAAGATCATGAAGGCTGCCGAGATGGCGACCCCCAGGCAGCCCCACACCACGGCGCGGGGGATGAGGCCGAAGCCGGCCGTCACATAGACCCCTTTGGTCAACCGCAGTGCCAGGCATTCGCCCAGGGTCGCCAGCAAGGCGAACTTGCAAAAGCCCATGAAGAAAGGATGCCCCGCCGTCATGGAGGTGTAGGCCTCCATGACGCTCTCGGAACACAAAAGGACCAGGGCGCAGAACGCGATGCCCCCCATGCAGACGAGGTCTGCCGTACGACTGCCGAATCTTGCCTGCATACGACTACCCCCGCTGTCCCGCGCTGAAATCGAGCGTCGATGCCAGCTGTTCCCGCGGGATGTCGAACACGCTGTCATGCGGCGGCAGGGCTTCTTCCCGCATGAAGGCCGGGACATCGTCCTCGGAGGCGTCAATATGCGCGCCGGCATTGAAGCGCTTTTCGTTCTCCAGCGTCTGCCGTCCCAGCGCCAGCACGTCGTCCGGCGTCCAGCTGCCGCCGTAGACCCCGGCCAGCATCTCGCCCACAAGGCCGAAGACCGCCGCATCCTCCGAGGGCATGGCCGAAAAGATGCACATCCCGAGGCTGTCAAAGACGGCCATCAGCGTCTGGGCGGCCCGCGAAGCCTCCACTTGTCCGGCAGTCCCCAGGGGATCCAGCCCCGGCATGCCGATGGTATTGCCCGCGGTATGGTCACCGCCCATGGGCGACGTGGCGCACGTGACGCCCGTGCCCTTCAGCGCCCGCGGATCATAGCCCGCCAGCGCCTGACGCTTGACGACAGGGATGCGCCGCACCCCGTATCGCTTGCCGAAGCGTTCCGTCCCCTCGGCCAGCTCCCGGCCCAGCACCGTCCCGTCCCGCATCTGGCGGATCATGTCGAGGATGCCGGCCGAGTCACCGTAGGGAAGGAGCCCGGCTTCCATGGCCATGGCGATGGTGGCCCCGGTCTCCATGGTATCGAGCCCGGTATCGTCGCACAGCCGGTCCACCGCCGCGACCGTATCCAGGTCCGCCACATCAAGGTTGGAGCCGTTGAGCGCGATGGTCTCGTATTCCATCCCCGAAGTCAGGTACTCACCATCAGGGCCATGATAAACATTGGAGCAGGCGATGGGGCACCCCACCTGGCAGGCATGGGTCATCTGGCCGCCGCGGGCCTGCTGCAGGGCCTGCATGCGCTCCCCGGAAAGGCCGTCCGCGCCTTCGAACCTGCCGGTCCGGTAATTGCGCGTGGGCATGGCCCCCATCTCGTTGATGACCGTCACCAGGGATGCCGTGCCGAAACGAGGCAGGACGGACCCCGTCATGGGATGCTCGCGCAGAGCTTTCATATAGGCCTTGCTGGCTGCGCGGAAGCGGGCGGCGTCTTTCATGGCGGGACGCTGGTTCCCCTCCAGGAAAACGACGGCCTTGAGCCCCCGGCGGCCCATGACGGCCCCCAGACCGCCCCGGGCCGCAGCCCGTGAAGGATGCCCCTCCCTGTCCGTGACCTGCACCGAGGAGTTGAGGTACCGCCGCTCTCCGGCAGGACCGATACAGACGATGGAGATGCCCTCCCCGTAGCGGCTGCGCAACAGCTCGCAGGTCCTGTATGTCCCCTGCATGGCCAGCCCGTCGGCATCATCCAGGCGGACATGATCCTGGCCGACGACCAGGACCCGCATGCCGTCGGCACTGCCGGAGACCACAAGGGCACGCAGCCCCAGCTTGGCCATGGCAAGACCGGCGGTCCCCCCGGCGTTCGCCTCCTTGATGGTGCCTGTGAGCGGACTTTTGCCGCCAAGGGAAAGGCGCCCGGACGTGGCCGCCAGGGTCCCCGCCATCAGGCCGTTGCAGATCACCAGTTTGTTGTCGTCCCCCAGCGGGTCGCACGCGGGATCGATCTCCTTCAGCAAAAGGGCCGCTATCAGGCCCCTGCCGCCGAGCATGGGATACGTTTCGTCTGCATCCTCATAGCTGCTGTTTCCTGTGCGCATATCGAGTCGTAGTATCTTCATTGCATTGCTCCATCTGCCATATCTGGGTTCCATCCGGGAACAGTCTCTTTGTATTGGCAGATTCTGGATGCAAGCTGCGTGCCACACTCGTGAGCCTTTTACCTGCTGCCGGCCGCTCTTTCCTGCCCATGCATCGGACGAAAAGCGGCTGTTGCCGGAAACCGACAAAGGCCCTTGGCAGTCGGCATGATGCATACAGGCCGCACCGCAGCCCCCGGCCGCGGCCTTGCACAGGATTTGCATTTTCCCTCGCGGTATCCGGCCGCCATACGGGCGGCGCCCCTGCGCCCACTGCGATACGGCGACAGGGAAACTTCCATGCCATGAGGAGACGCCATGTACACCTGTGCCGTACGCCCGGAGATAGCCAGCCTGAGCGCCTATGTTCCCGGCATGTCCATTGCCGAGGTCAGGGAGCGCTACGGGCTTTCCCGTGTCATCAAGATGGCCAGCAACGAAAACCCGCTGGGGGTATCGCCGCTGGTACGAAAGGTGCTCGCCACCAGTCTGGAAGAGGCCTTCCGCTATCCGCAGGGCGGCAATCCCGCGCTGCGGGAAGCCCTGGCCCGTGCGCACCATGTCTCCCCGGAGCGCATCGTCGTCGGCAACGGCTCTGACGAGATCATCGACATGCTGATCCGCATGCTGGCCGTACCGGGCAGACATTCCGTGGTCTGCTTCGAGCCCTGCTTCAGCCTGTATCCCATACAGGCCAGGATCTGCGGGGTGGAGACGCGTCGCTGCCCCCTTTCCCCTGACTACAGTTTCGACCTCGATGCCCTGTTTTCCCTGGTGGATGCCGGGACCCGTCTCGTCTTCGTGACGACGCCGGACAATCCCTCCGGCTACTGCCCGCCCCTGACGGCCATGCGCCGTCTGGCAGAACAGCTGGGAAGGCATTTTCCCCGCTGCCTGCTGGTGGTGGACGAGGCCTACATGGACTTTGCGGGCGCTTCCTGCGGGGAGGCCCCCCGCTTTTCCCTGCTGGCTTCAGGAGATTTGCCCGCCAATGTGGCCATCCTCAGGACTTTCTCCAAAAGTTACGGACTGGCCGGGCTGCGTCTGGGATACGGGGTGCTGCCTGCCGAACTGGCCGGGTTCTACTGGAGGGCCCGGCTGCCGTTCTCGGTCAACTCTCTTGCGGAAAAAGCCGGGCTGGCCGTGCTCCGGGACAGCGAATTTCGCAGGGCCACCCTGGAGTGCATACGCTCCGGACGGTGTCGGCTGACAGAAGGATTGCGACTTTTGGGATGTGATGTCTGGCCGAGTGAAGCAAACTTTCTCATGATACGTCTGCCTGAAGGATACGGTGCTTCCTCATGTTTTGAGCATCTTTTGCAGTGCGGTATCATCATCCGTCCGCTTTCAAGCTACGGGATGCCTGACAAACTCAGGATAAGTATAGGGACAAAAGAAGATAATGAAGCTTTTTTGGAGGCATTAAGAGGATGTCCGGCATGTTTTTTGATTTTAAAAGGTGTGGTAATCTCGTCCC
>ERZ1673698.269-NODE-269-length-88043-cov-19.427592_pt1 | contig 88043 bp, 89 predicted proteins | sample MGYA00580228_ERZ1673698 | MGnify/ENA primary metagenome ERZ1673698 (study PRJEB41218, sample SAMN15661768) | gut metagenome | host: Homo sapiens | place: Canada: London | collected 2015-08-20/2019-03-30 | study: EMG produced TPA metagenomics assembly of... | reverse complement strand
GCCTTCCCGTGCTGACCCTTAAATAAGCTACTACCATAGTCGGAAAAATTAAAAAGCGCAAAGTTGCTTTTTCTCCGACAATCAATCAAGGGGCGGATCGGAGGATGTTTACACGATAAATCCTTCGTTTTGCGGGGCAAAGGTACCGTATTTTTTTCACATAGAAAAATATTTCACACAAAACATTGAGCAATAACATATTGTAATATCTGTGATAACTCTCAAACAATTATAAATCAACAAGATAATAATTTCGCTAAAAAACGAAGAATAAAAAGTGAATCTCGCGGGTTCTGTTTGCTCTGTTCTTTCGTTTTCAGGTGTTTGTAACAAAAGTATGGACGGGGATAACACGTGCCTGTACCGGTGTATCCCTGGGGATTATAAATTTTTAATTGCATGAGAAACAAATTACTTTTCTTACCATTTTTCTTGCTATTGGCCGCCAGGCCGTCGATGGCCCGGGAGTCAATACCGCGTGACACGCTCTGCGTCAAGGTCTATTTCCGGCAGGGGCAGGCGAGTTTGGATTCCTTGTTTCAGGACAACGGCTCCCGCCTCGATTCTTTCTCCCGCCGTGTGGCCTCGTTTCGATGTGATACCTCCTTTGAGATTCGATCGGTTCGTGTCGTTTCCGGGGCTTCCCCGGAAGGTTCCTCACGGATCAACAGGAGTTTGTCTGAACGCCGTGCCGCGGTCATCCGCTCCTACCTGGAAAAGCGGGTTTCCCTGGGCGGTCACGCTTTTGAGGTCGAATCCCCCGGCGTGGACTGGGAAAGACTCACCAGTCTAGTCGAATCTTCCGATATGCCCTACCGGGACGAAGTGCTGGAGATACTGTATCACACGCCCGAATTCGTGATCCGTGACGGCAAGATCGTGGACAGCCGCCAGCGCCAGCTGGGAATGCTGCATGGCGGACAGCCGTGGCGTTACATGGAAGAGCGCTTCTTCCCGGAACTGCGCGCCTCGGGTGTGCTCGTGATCGTTGAAACCGAGCGGGAGGATTCTTCCACCCCCGAACCTGTCGCCCCGCCGCGCGATACCGTTGTCGTCGAGCGTCGGGACACGGTGGAGGTCATCCGCCGTGACACGGTGGTCGTACCTGGCCCCGTTGTTCCGGCCCGCAAGCCGTTCTATATGGCGTTGAAAACGAACTTGCTCTACGATGCGGCATTGGTTCCTAACATCGGTGCCGAATTTTATCTCGGGAAGGGTTGGAGTGTCGGTGCCAACTGGATGTATGCTTGGTGGAACAGCAACAAACGCCATAATTACTGGCGCATTTACGGCGGCGAATTGGACATTCGCAAATATTTCGGACGCCGTGCCCAAGCCAAACCGCTTACGGGACACCACCTCGGCCTCTACGGGCAGTTGTTCACGTACGACTTCGAGGTCGGGGGCACGGGTTACATGGGCGGAAAGCCGGGCGGCACGCTCTGGGAGAAAATGAACTACGCGGTAGGTCTGGAATACGGCTACTCGCTGCCCATCGCCCGTCGCCTGAACCTGGACTTCGTCATCGGTATAGGCTACTGGGGCGGCGAATACCATAAATACGCCCCCGTCGACGATCATTATGTCTGGAAAGAGACCAGACAGCGCCACTGGTTCGGCCCCACGAAAGCGGAGATTTCCCTTGTGTGGCTGATCGGTCGCGGGAACTACAATGAAAAGAAAGGAGGCAAACGATGAAAAAGTTGTTCATATATCTGTTTGCAGCGCTTGCAGTCGCTTCGTGCGAACATAAAGACTTGTGCTACGACCACTCGCACACGGTCGAGGTGGAGGTGGTCTTCGACTGGCAAAACGCTCCCGACGCCGCCCCCGCATCCATGTCGCTCTACCTGTTCCCGATCGACGGCGAGGCGTTGCGCTATGATTTCACGGGCCGTGACGGTGGTACCATCCGTGTTCCGATCGGACAATACGAGGCCTTGTGTCTGAACAGCGACACGGAAAATATCAGTTACCGGAACACGGAACGCAAGGAAACTTTCGAGGTGACGACCCAAACGAGCCCGCTGTTAGGGGGCCTTTCCGCCCTGGGCGTGCGCTCCGAGGGCGTTCCGAGGGCTGATGGAACCGAAGATGAACGCATTGTGCTGTCCCCGGACATGCTTTGGAGCGACCACGCCGAAGGTATCGTGCTGAGAATGGGTGCCGACCGGCAAAGGATCACTCTTTACCCGGAGCAGTCGGTCTGCAAGTACACGGTCGAGATTCGCAATGCCGAGAACCTGAAATATGTCTTTGGTGTCAGCGGCTCGATCTCGGGCCTCGCGGGAGGCTTGTTGCCCGGTACGGGGCCGGACGTCCTCACGGAGGAGTGTGTGGCGATCCCGTTCGATGCCACGGTCGGCGAGGATGCAAACGGGGAAAAGACCGTCATTACGGGCGGTCTGCTGACCTTCGGTCACTCCCTCGCGGTGGACAAGGCGCACCAACTGACCGTTTACGCCGTCCTGTCCGACGGGAGCAAATGGTATTACACCCACGAGGTGACGGATCAAATCCATTCGGCTCCCGATCAGCGTAATGTGCATATCGTTTTGGACGGGCTTCCGTTGCCTAAGCCCATCACCAACGGCGGCGGTTTCCAGCCCGAGGTGGAACCCTGGAAGCCGGTGGAGATCGATATAGAAATGTAATGATACTTCCGCATTATTATGCGTGGGAAGATTTTATATAATTTATTGTTTAACCCTTTTATATTATTAAAATGAAACAGAAACTGTTACTTATGGCCGTGGCCTCCCTGTCCATGGCATCGTGCTCACAGGATGAGTCCACAGACATCAACAAGGGCAACGCGATCGACTTCCGCGCCGCGTTGGGAACTCGCGCCGTTGAAACGACGACGGCCAATCTCGACAAGATTGTCGTGACAGCCATCGATAAGAACGACGCCAACTACTTCACCGACGCGGAGTTTACCAAAAATGACGCTTTTTTCACTTCTACTCCGGCCTACTATTGGCCCGGTGACGGCAGCAACCTTTCGTTCTTCGCTTACTCTCCGTCGGCTGCGGACTTGGGAGCTACCGTAACGATTAATTCGACGACCAAGACGCTCGCCGATTTCTCGCCCGCTGCGGCGATCGCCGACCAGAAGGACTTCGTGACTGCCACTGCTACGGGCAGCAAGGCCAACGAAACGACCGGTGTCGCCCTGCTGTTCAAACACCAGCTTTCCCAGATCGAGATCAAGGCCAGGAACGGCAACGAGGGATACGTTTACAAGGTGACCGGCGTGCGTATCGGACAGCCGGTTTCGAAGGGAGCGTTCGATTTCGGCTCTTCCGCCTGGACGCTCACGCAGGATAAGACGAACTATCTGGCGGAGCATGACGCGCCGATCACCCTGGGAGCCGACGCGCAGAGCCTTATGAGTGATGGAGGCAACGCCATGCTGCTGCCGCAGCAGCTCGTGGCCTGGACTCCCGATACGGATATGCCCAATGCGAACAAGGGCGCTTACCTCGCTGTGAAAGTCAACATCACGACCAAAGCCGGGGCCCGCGTCTATCCGGTAGAATCTGTCGGCGAGTATGATTGGGCTGCCGTGGCTATCAACACGAACTGGGAGGCCGGTAAGAAGTACGTTTATACGCTGGACTTTTCGGAAGGTGCCGGTAAGGTTGATCCCGAGAAACCCGATCCCGCCGATCCGAATGACCCGTTCAATCCGGGTGAGGATATCCTGGGCAGCCCCATCAAGTTCACCGTGGAGGTTTCCGAGTGGGAAGATGCGGGTGCACAGGATATAACCATGTAGCAAACCGTCCGGCCGCATGAGGGCCGGACAAACGGGCCGGAAAGGGTTGAACCGATACCCTGATCTTCATGCGCGTCATGATGTTGCATTGAAGATCGGCCGGGGAACAGGAGTTGGGGGGAAAGCCGGGTTCCTGTTCTGTCCCTTTCCGGCCACTGAAATGCCGATAAAAACGGGAAACGGGGATGCCGCCATCGACAGGCGGGCCGCGACGATAACGAAATGATGATATTATAAATGATATGAATATGGAAATGACAAAAAAAATGTATCGGGGATTCGGAAGCCGGAGTCTTACGGTATTGCTTTCGATCCTCTTGTTCGCCTCGTGCCAGGACGATCTGGAAACGAGCGTACACACGGGACCCGGCATCTGTTTCTCGGTATCCGACGGGGCGGTATGGCATGCCACGCGGTCGGCGAGCAGCCCTGAAGAAGAGACGGCCCTGCGGGATTCCCTGCTGGGCGTGCTGCCCCTGCAAGCTGAGGATGGCGGCAAGGGATTGTTCCTGCACGCCTCGGTCGCCGACGGAATCGCCGCACCGCACCCGAATGTGCAAACCGACGAACCGCAGACCCGCGGCTCACTCGTCGGTGCGGACAACTTTCACGATTCGTTCGGCGTATTGGCTTCGGTTTATACGGGGAGTTGGAGCGAGGATTCCTGCCTGCCGGATTATATGTACGATGTCGAGGTGACCGAAGCATCCTCCTGGACGACCTCCTATTACTGGCCCGGTGCAGGTCAGAAGATCCGTTTCTTCGCATACGCACCCTATACCTTGGAATCGACTGTAACGGAAGAGGAGGAATTGTCTGTTTCGGACAAGACGCAAGCCGGTACCCCGTCGCTTACCTTTATGGTCAGCGACAAGGTTTCTTTCCAGAAAGACCTGATGGTCGCCGTCAGCGACGAGATGTCCGGCAACAGCTCCTCGACGGTTCCGCTGACTTTCAAGCATGCCCTTACTGCCGTTCGCTTCGTCACGGGCGAGGATATGCTGCCCGGCAATATTCACGAGGTCCGCCTTGAGAACGTTTACAGAAAAGCCACTCTGAAAATCGGTTCCGATGCGTGGGAGGAACATCAGAAGAAGTTCGACTTCTCTATGGGTATTAATTTGCCCGTGGACGGTTCGGAAGACCAGGAAATCACGAACGAGCAGTGGTGGTTCATGATGATTCCGCAGACACTTCCGGAGGGTGCCGTGATAAAGATAGTATACGCGGATAAACTGACCGGAATGAAGCGGACGCTGACCGCTTCCATAGCGGGTACCGAGTGGCCGATGGGCAAGACCGTCACTTACCGCATTTCGACGTCGAGCATCTCCATGCTTCCCACTTTCGAGGTAACTTCCCCCGAGGCTTTCAGTCATGCCGGAGGCAGTAAAAATTATTCGGTGACCAGCTATGCCGCCGTTTCCCGTCCGGGCGATGCTACGCGAACCGTTCCGGTGGCCTGGACCGCCGAATTTGTCGAGGATGACGGCAGCGGGGGGTACAACGTGATCGCCCGTCCGGAATGGCTCACAGCTTTTACCGCGAGCGGCAGCGGCGGTACGTCAGCCACGACGTTCTCGGCTACGGCTATGGCTCAACAGGGGGAGACCTCCAATGCGCATAACGATGCGTTGCAGGCGGCTCCGGTCGTGAGCGGACCATACGATCTCTCGACCTCCGGCGGCACGACCGCGATGCAGACCGCCAACTGTTACGTCATCAACGCCCCGGGACAGTATTCCCTGCCGTTGGTCTATGGTAACGCTATCGAGGACGGCGGTACGAACGCTTCGGCCTACACTTCGCAGTCCAGCGGAGAGTACGTATTGAAGACCTTCGTAAACCATCTCAATGCGGCTATCACCGATCCCTATATCTATAACAATGCGGGGTGTACACCCCTGGATGCCGTACTCGTTTGGCAGGACGAGGAAAATCTGGTGACGAATGTCCGGCTTTCGTCCGACAAGCACAGCCTGATCTTCGACGTGCCGCAAGCGACGATCAAGCAGGGCAACGCTATCGTGGCCGTGCGTGACACGGACAGCCGTATCATGTGGAGCTGGCATATCTGGGTGACGGACTTCGTGCCGGGGCTCGCACCGACCGTGGAGGAGCGTTACGATCCTGCGAAGACGCAGCGGGATAAAGTCGTGACCAATTATCAGGGGGTAAAATATACTTTTATGGGGGTTAATATCGGCTGGTGCGATGCGGAAACCACCACCTACGACGCCCGCAGCGTGAAGGTTCGCTTCACGCAGGCGCAGACCGGTGCCATGCAGGTCATAACGCTCACCCAGGCATCGCATTCGGTCGTAAATTCCGGTAACCTGCCTTATTTCCAGTTCGGACGCAAGGACCCGATGTTGGCCGGTATTCGCAACGCTTCCGGCTCCACAGTCGATAAGGGCTGCTATTCCGACGGCTATGCGTTCGACAAGTCGGGAACGGGCAAGGTCACCATCGGCGTTTCCATCCAGCATCCGCATGTATTCTACAATTACGGCAGTTCATCGCCCTACGATTGGTGCGCCACGTCCTATTACAATCTTTGGAGCGCCGATAATACTGGCACGACGATTAACGATGATCCGGTGGTCAAGACTGTTTATGATCCTTCGCCCGTCGGGTATCATTTGCCTCCGTCGAACGCTTTTACCGGATTCACCTATAACGGGAATAATATAAGCGGGTCTTACTATGGCAGTCAATATAATTCGCCCTATACCTCCACCACCGATTTTACCGATAATTTCGGTTGGGAGTTTTATTGTAACAAGATGCCGAGCGAGGGGAGCTACGACACTGCGGGCGGTACGATCTTCTTTCCCGCTTCGGGCTATCGCAACTACTCGACGGGCTTGGCGTACGACGTCGGCGTCAACGGCTCTTTCTGGACAGCCGTGCCGCTCTCGACGAGCCTCGGCCGTTACCTGGGCTTCAGCTCGTCGCAGCTCACCCCGCTGAACACGGAAAGGCGCTCCATTGGCTTCGCGGTGCGTCCCGTTCGGGAGTGAGGGGGAATAGGGCTAGAAACACGGAGCGCAGGCGGCGGACGGTATGACAACTGTCCGCCGCTTTGCCTTCAAGCTATCATTTAATTAATCTATAACAGTTCAAAATGAGATTATTGAATCGGGAAAGCGAAATAATAGAGCATAGAATTCTCCTAAGTCAATGACATGGTTACAATGACTTGAAACGAGCAAGGCATGACAATCCAATCTAAGATCCATTGCGGACATTTCATATTAGTGGCGGTCATCGGAAGTATGGCCGCCATTTTGTTGCACGAACGGAACCGGAAAAGAGGAACAGAGGTCGAAGCCGCCGGGATAAACAGTATTTGCCGGAATGTTACTCCCGCCACCGGCAGATCGCGAAACTCGCTACGCGAGGATTATTCGTCCTCGACGGGAACGTCGAGGACTGTTATGCTTATCTCCCCGGACGCTTCGACACAGAGAGTCTGCAGCAAGCACCTTGTCAGGAACGCGACTGTTTTGTGCGCCCCGACTCGACAGGCACGTTGCAGACGCTGTTAGCAGCCAAGGGATCGCAGCTGCCGCGTACCGTACGCAACAGGCTGCAACAAAATACGTTGCGATCAGCCGATACCGACTTCAAGGAACGGAAGATGTTCGCCTTGTAAGAAATAAATCCCCTCCGAACACTGCGCGACAGGCGCGGAGTAACAGATTTATTTACTTACTTAAAGACGAACATTTATGATACATCCTATTACGACGGATCGTTTGGTAGAATCCGCCATCAAAGTCGTTTCGGAAGATTTACTCCGGGATTTCGACAACATGCTCCGTTCTTTTTGTGACGGGGAGAATAACCGAAAAACAGTTTTTCGCATTTTACGCTATGTGCGCATCCGCCTGCACGTGTTATGCGAATCCGTCCCGAAAGAGGATACGCCGGAAAACCTTACCCGGATTCGCTTCCTGCATATCGTTATCGGTTATATCGACACCGAACTGGATATATTGAACCATTACGGCGATATGAAAATTGCAAGTAACCGGCGTTGGACGGGAGCGACTGTTGAGCTGATCGAGTTGATATACGCTTTGCACGAGATGAAGCGTATCGACGACGGGGAAACAGCCATGAACGAACTGGCCGGATTTCTCGGAGGGATATTCGGTATGCAGATAGATGCACAGAGCCTTTACAATACTTATATGGACATCAAGCGACGCAAGGGAGAGAGCCGAACCTATTTCCTCGACAAGTTGCGCGAGCGTCTGAACCTGCGAATGCAACGGGACGACGCAAAAGAGAAAGCAAGGCGATAAATAAAGGGGAGGACATTGCCGTGTCCTTCCTTCTATTTTTATACCTTTGCAGTATCAAATTATTTGTTCTCAATGGAAAAAGGAAATATAACATCTTTATACAATCCCGATTTTATCCGGGAGATCAAACAGATTGTAACGCAAGCCCGTCAAAAGGCGTATGCCGCCATCAATTCGGCAATGGTCGAAGCGTATTGGCAGATGGGCAGGCGTATCGTGGAGCAGGAGCAGCAGGGGAAAGATCGTGCCGATTACGGCACGCGGTTGTTGAAATCGCTCTCGAAAGAGCTTACGGCGGAGTTCGGGAAAGGGTTTTCCGTCAATTCGTTGTATTATTTCCGTCAATTCTATCTCGCTTTTCCTGAAAAACTCCCCACACTGTGGGGAATATTGTCATGGTCGCATTACAAGCGTCTACTGAGCGTTTCCAATGCCGAAGCGCGTACATGGTATCTGAAAGAGGCCGCCGAGCAGATGTGGAGTTACCGCACCCTCGACCGCAATATCGGCTCGCAGTATTACGAACGGTTGCTGCTCTCGCAGCACAAAGATACGGTCGAAACCGAAATGAAGGCTCTGACCGAACCGTTCGAGCGCGACCGAATGGAGTTCATCAAGAACCCTACCGTCGCGGAGTTCATCGGCCTTGCTCCGAACAGCGACTTTTCGGAAACGGAGCTGGAAGGTGCGATCATCGGCAACCTGCAAAAGTTCCTGCTCGAATTGGGCAAGGGTTTCTCGTTCGTGGCGCGGCAGAAGTTGATTCGTACCGAGAGGAAGGACTATTTCATAGACCTCGTTTTCTACAACTATATCCTCAAATCCTTCGTGCTGATCGACCTCAAAACGACGACCATCACCCACCAAGACGTGGGACAGATGGATATGTACGTTCGGATGTACGACGAGCGTGTACGCGGCGAGGGCGACAACCCGACCATCGGCATCGTCCTCTGTTCGGAAACGGACGAGGACATCGCCCGCTACTCCGTGCTGCACGATAACGACCGCCTGTTCGCCTCGAAATACATGCTTTACATGCCTACGGAGAAGGAGTTGCGGGAGGAAATAGCACGGCAGAAAGAGTTTTTCCGCTTACAGCACGATAATTTCCCAAAAGAGGAGATATAGCCATGATCTATGACGGGGGATATATTTTCGATGACGCGACGGACATGGACGATATGCCTTTCTTTTCGGAAAGCAAACGGTTCGCCAGCCTCGAAAATTACGAGAAAATGCTGTTGCGGGATTATATCCGCTCGTGTATTCGGGAGCATTGGGAGTATTCCGGCGGTTTCCCGAAAGAGAACGAGTTAATTGAAATCCGCAAACGAACCCTGAGCGTGTTGGAGGAAGATTGGCATATCGTCCTGAAAAACGACAAACAATGGCGGCAATTCTTTCAGGACAATGTGAAGGCGGCCATCACCAAACTACAAAAGAAAACGGAGGGCAGCGAATAATCGGCAACCCTCCGTCGTTTTTTCGTTCCAGCTATTATTTCTGCTGTAACAAATGCGCCAATGCCGGATCGTTCTGTATTCGCTCCAATTCGTCGGCGACAATCTGCCTTACGTCGGCTTTGATACGGTTGTAGTTCTCCTGTATCATCTCTTTCATGCAGTCCTTTCCGTTCTCGTCCGTGAAATCGGTAATGACGGGTATGGGCTTGTAGGCTTTCTCCTCCCGTTTTACTTTTTCAGCGTCCACGACGATCTCGCAGTGGAAAATCTTCTGCTCGATGCGCTCGTCGAACGTGTCGGCAACGGAGCCTACGAACATTCCCTGCGTCAGAGAGGAAATTTTCGAGGGCGGAATGAGCGAATCCATCTGGGTATTGATGGAGGTGGACTTGTCGTTGCGGTTGATGGTTATGCTCTGCCGCTTCTGCAAGACCTTTCCGAAACGCTCGGATAGTGTCTTGGCCGTCTCCCCGACGACCTGTCCGGAGAAGATATTGCCGACGGTGTTCATCACGACTTTGGCCTCTTTGTCGCCGTAGTCGCGGACTAATTGGGAGAAATCCTGAAAGCCTAACAGCACGGCCACCTTGTTGCTTCGTGCCGTCGCTATCAAATTGTCCAAACCCTTGAAATATATGGTCGGCAGCTCGTCGATGATAATCGAGGATTTGAGTTTTCCTTTCTTATTGACGAGTTTTACGATGCGCGAGTTATACAGGCCGAGTGCCGCACCGTAAATATTCTGGCGGTCGGGATTGTTGCCCACGCAGAGAATTTTCGGCTCCTGCGGGTTGTTGATGTCGAGCGTAAACTCGCTGTCGGACATGACCCAATAGAGCTGCGGCGAAATCATGCGCGAGAGCGGGATTTTCGCCGATGCGATCTGCCCCTGAAGCTGCTCGGCAGCTCCGCCGAGCCATGCGTCCATGAAGGGCGAAAGGTAGTTTTCGAGTTCGGGGTACGAGGATAGTATCGGGAAAATATCCTCGTACCTGCGGTTCAGAAATTCGACGGCGTGCGGGAAGGTGCAATACTTCCCGTTCTGGTAGATTTTGAGATACCAGATGATTGCCGCAAAGAGGATTATGGGCGATTCTACGAAGAAGTCGCCCTGCTTCTGTACCCACGTTTTGTTCAAATTAAGCATGATCGTGTAGGCGCTCTCGTAGGCGTCCGTAATATCCTCCATAAAATCGGGATGTATGGGGTTGCAGCGGTGCGAGCGTCGCGGGTCGTCGAAATTGATTACATAGAATTTCGGCTTCACCTCGTACCCGTCCAAGTGGTTCATCAGGTGGTTGTAAGCAATGGTCGAAAGGTCTGGAAATTTGAAATCGTAAATATACATCGAGTAGCCCTTTTCGATCTGCTGCTTGATGTAGGAATTGACTACGGCGTATGATTTTCCGCTGCCCGGCGTGCCCAATACGATGGAGGCACGCTGGGGCAAAAGAATGTTGATCCAGCCGTTGTGCCACCTCTTTTTATAGTAGAAACGGGTGGGCAGGTTCACGGAGTATTCGTTGGTCAGAAGGCGCGTTTCCTGCATGAACGATTCGTTTTCGTTGTTGAACGGGTCGTCCATGAGGTTATTTTTCAAAAGGCGGCTCGCCCACAATCCCGCCATGAGGAGGCAGACGTATCCCGCCGCCACCGTTGCGATGTAGAGTATCACCGTCGCCGTGAGCGGCAGGGGCAGGTCGAGCAGCCACCAGTTCAGGAAGAACAGCACGAAGCCCGCCACGAGTGCCGTGCCGATGCGCGGCCACGTGATCTTCTCGTCCTTCACGCCCGTCGTCCCCAAGCACGAGAGGGCGAGCAGCACGACGGCAAAGAGTTTCGTGTAGAGTATGGAATGGAACAGGTGCGCCGTGCGGTCGAAGTTCATCAGGATTCTATCGACCACGCCGATATTCACACCCCACGCCAGTATCGCTTCATAACAATACCAATACACGTTCATTACTACCAATAATATACTTACGGCACGCAGAAAATCCATGATTTTCGCCAATGCCCGAAGGTCGTCTTCTTGTTGCATAATGATTTGAATAATTAGATTTTACGATGTTTTCTTTTTTTCTTCTTTCGTCGCAGCATTTCGCGCATGAAGGCTTCCTCCTCCGTGTCCGCCGCGCCCCCTTCGGTCGAGAGCAGCCCCCAGCCTCCGGCGGCAATGCCGTCGTCGAACGGGCTTTCAGTCCGCTTCCCGTTGTCGGGCGCGTCATCCAGCGGCAGGGATATGGAAACGGGTATGCCCGGACGCGGCGGCTCGAAGTGCTCCTGCAAGGCGTTCGCTGAAAGCTCCTTGCCCATGCGCGAGCCGTTCAGTACGCACCCCGTGCGGTGGTCGATGAACGTCGCGCCGTAGATACGCCCCGTGTCGGTTTCGCGCAGCACGACATCCACGCCTTTGGCTCGGAGCAGGGCGATGAACTCCGCGCGGTCTTTCGTCCGGCGCAGGGCGGCCATCGCCGTCGCTTTGGTCATGCCGCCGAGTTTCCGTACCTTGATCTGCTCCTTGCTTGCGGCGCACCACCTCCCGAACGCCTCGTACCCGTAGCGTTTCCCGAAACGGGAGGCTTTGATCGGCGTGCCGACCTTATTCCCCTCGCCGTCGAGCGAGGAATACACGAACCCGCCGTATTCCCGGCCTCGCACCTCCCCGCGACACTCCTCTACGGTTACATTGTAGAGGGCGAGCAGGGCGCGGTACTCTCCGAGCGTCTGGAAACGGTATTTGCCCGATATGCCTTTCAGCACGTTCCCGATCTGCTTCTTCACATCGCCCGCCGCCGCATCCACCGCACGGAGCGGTTCTGTCTGCGTCTGCCGCTTGCGTTCGGCGGTATGCAGCCCGTACTGCTGCTCCAAAGCACGGGTGATGTTCTTACTTCGGCGGTGCAGAAAGCTGTCGCCGATTTTCCGCCCCGTCTCGTCCACCGAGAGCGTTACGATATGCAGGTGGTGGCGGTCTATGTCCTCGTGTTTGAACACGGCATAGGGCTGGTTGCCGTAGCCGAGCTTTTTGAGGTATTCTCCGGCTATGGCCGTCAGTTCCGCATCGTCGAGGCGGTCGTCGGGGTGCGGATTCAGGGAGATATGCACGACGGGTTTCGAGGTTCGCACCTGCGGCGGCATACAGCGTGCGAAGTCCTCCGCCGCCTGCCGTATGTCGAATGTTCCCGTGCCGTCGTCGAAAATCCTGTGCGTCAGGAGCAGCCGTCCCTGCCCCTCGTTCACCTTCTCCCCGTTGTACGCCAACGCCCCGTAAAGGGAGCTTCCTACACTGATTTTGGCAACCATCGTTGCTGAAATTCGTGTGTCAGGGCGAGGATTTGACGGCTCAATCCGGCCAGTTCGACGGTCATTTTTTCCAGCTTGTAAAGCAAGGCCATCGCCTTCTTCTCCGAAAATCGGCTTTTCAGCTCCTTCACGGTCTGGTTGTAATTCACCCCGACGGCGCGGTATTGCGCGTGCAGGGAGGATAGTTTGGTGTAATAATCGACGAGCGTCTTATCGACTTTCAGCACGCGAAATTCGGCTCCGAACACACGGGCTTTGACAAAGACCGCTTTCGCGTACACGCCCGACTGCTCGTACATGGCGAGGAAACGGGCGTATTCCTCGCCCGTGAAGCGCACCATGACTTGGTGGCTGGCCTTGTCGGGTTTGGGCGGTTTGCCCCCGACGTTTCTTTTCTTACCGTTCATATTTTATGGATTTAGCGGTTACGCGCCATGAGCCGCCGCACCGTTACCGACCGCAGGTTCGAGATCAGGGCTGCCCGACTTCGGAGGGACAGCCCAGCCCCCTGCAAGGGCAAGGTTTTCGGGAGTAACCCGAAAAGTATCGAGTTACTCGATACACACCTTGCTATGTTCCGACGAACATAAAAATCCGTCGGAAGACGGATTGCGGGAGAGCCGACCCCGACCGCTTCGGCGAACCTTGCGGCGTGCCCTGTCGCTTGGGGGCAAAGGTAGAGGCTTTGTGCGCAGGTTTTCAGGGGTCGAAAACGCCACTCGCTGCCAAACGGACGCCACAAGCTGCCACCTTCGGCGGAAGCGATACAAGCGACATTTTTTCCTTGTTTATTTGCGGCAGGTTTGAATAACGACAGAGATATGGAACAGAAGATACAACAATTTGAAACCCTGCGGACGTGTCGCCGCAAAGCCCTGCCGATTTACGGAGCGGACGGTTCGGAGAAGTGTTGCGGCAAAGAGGCGGTGTCGTGCAGACTTACGGATTTACTGTCGTACCGTCGTGTCGTCGTACTGCACCGCCGACTTGCGGCTACGGGTCTGTACGTCTTTCTCTCGCTGCCTCTACCAATCCTTAATGTGTTCTGCCAGCGGATAAGTAATGAATTATAAACCTACGGAAATAGAGAATTAACAACTTAAAAAAGCAATGTTATGGACAAGGAAATTTTTATCGCCTTCGCCACGCAGAAAGGTGGCATTGGAAAAACTACGCTTACCGTCCTGACGGCAAGCTATCTTCATTACGTGAAAGGCTACAACGTGGCGGTCGTCGATTGCGACGCCCCGCAGAACAGCATCGCCGACCTGCGGGCGCGGGAGGTCAAGGTCATCGGCGAGAGTACCTATTTCAAGGCTCTCGCCTGCGACCACTTCCGGCGGGTGAAGAAAAAGGCATACCCCGTCGTTACGAGCAACGCCGCCGACGCGCTCGACGATGCCGACAGGCTGCTGCGCGGGGAAGCGACGAAACCCGACCTCGTTTTTTTCGACCTGCCGGGCACGCTCAAAAGCGAGGGTGTGGTAAAGACGCTCTCGCAGATGGATTACATTTTCGCCCCGATCAGTGCCGACCGTCTCGTGGTGGAAAGCACGTTGCAGTTCGCCGCCCTGTTTCATGAGAACCTGATCACGACGGGTATCGCCAAGACCAAAGGGCTGTACCTGTTCTGGACGATGGTGGACGGGCGCGAAAGAAGCGAGTTGTACGACCTATACCGGCAGATTATCGACGGCATGAATATCCCCATGCTGGAAACCCGCCTGCCGGACAGCAAGCGTTTCCGCCGCGATTTGTCGGAGGAGCGCAAGGCGATATTCCGTTCGACGATATTCCCGATGGACAACGCCCTGATGCGGGGCAGCAACATCAAGGAGCTTGCGGAGGAGATTTGTTCGGTCATGAAAATCCAGCGGGTATGAGCAGTCGTAAAGCGGATACGGAAGGAATAGACGAAGCCCTGCTGCTGGATTCCATCGGCAGGCGCAAGCAGGACGGTAGCGTGCAGCCGCAGGAAACGAGGGATGCATCTGTCCTGAAAGCGGAGGAGGCGCCACCCGCCGCCACGGAAGCCCCGAAAGAGGGAGGCCGCCGCAAGAGGCAAAGCGTCGATTACACGGCGACGTTCCTCAAACGCAACGAGATCAAAACGCGCCAATGCGTCTATATCAGCCGGGAAATACACAACCAAATTTCCCGCATCGTAAATGTCATTTCCGACAAGGAGATAACCGTCGGCGGGTATATAGATACCGTCCTTGCCTGCCATTTGGAGCAGCACAAGGACGAGATAAAGGAACTGTATAAGCGAAAACTCGAAAATTTGATTTAGAGACAATGAAAAAGGAAGATGGAAAAAAGATCATGGACGAAGCTCGGCAGGCGATATACCGCTCGCTGTTTCTCAAAGAGGCGGACGTTCCCGCGCGGATCGGCAAGACGGTCTATGTGCGCAAGGAGTACCACGAACGCATACAGCTTATTTTGAGGGTTATCGGCAAGGATGAAGTGTCGCTGTTCAGTTACATCGACAATGTGCTGGCGCACCATTTCGATATGTTTCAGGAGGACATCAAAAGGCTGTATGAGCAGAACAACAATATATTCTAACCAATTAAAAAAGAAAAAGATTATGATTTGGAAAAGATGGAACAGGCAGGCGGCCAAGAGAAGTTACCGCCTGCGTTATTTGAAGAAAGCCGACACGGTAGCCCGCCGGGGTAAGCTGGTTTATGTGCGGCAGGAATATCACGACCGGATACGGCGTATCGCCCGCGTTATCGGCGGCGACGATGTTACGCTGTTCAGCTACATCGACAACGTGCTGGCGGAACATTTCGCCGCCCACAAGGAGGTTATCGCCTCGCTGTACGACGAACATAACCGTCCGATCTTTTAGCCGCCTATGGAAACGCTGTTAGTGTGCCTGCTCGCAGGCTATGGCCTGTGGCTGGCGGCCTACCTGTGGTGGGAACGGCGGCAGGCCGGAGGAGGGTCGAGCGGCGAGGCTCCCGCGCCAACGGCGCAGCCGCTGCAGGAGGCCGAAATCATCGGCAGGAGCCACTTTCGGATGAAGGCGAAAGAGCCAGAGAGTGCCAAACGGACGCCACAAGCTGCCACCGACGGCAAAACGGAACCAGCGATGGAAAAAGCCGCTACATTTGCCTCCGAAACCGAAAACCGGACATCGGCACGCATCCCCAACGACAAGCTGGACGAGGCTTTCGAGCATCTGGAAATTCCGGACATCCCGCTCGAATACGAGGATGAGGACGACGATTACATCGACGAGGATGTGTCGCTCGGCGCAGGCCGGAGATACGCTTCGGGCGCGAGCTTCGAGGAGCTGGACGCGGCGATGAAAACCGCCCGCGACCCTTCGGCGGACGACAGCGAGCGGCGGCAGGCCGGGCGGCTGTTCGGGCAGATGCAAGGCACGGAGTTCTTCGACCGCCTCGTGAGCGGCTCCTCCGACATCGCGGAAAAGATAACGGGATTGATGGACTATTATTTAAGCCCGCCCTTCCCGACGGCTGGGAACACGGAGGCTGCGGCAGCCGCCCTGCCTATCGCCACCGACGCGCCTGACGGCCTTGCCGGGTTCGACATTCGGGATTTTGTTTAACGATTAAAAACGAAAGGACAATGAAAGAAAAAGAGTACGGGTAGCTGTCCCCACGAAAAACAGCCCGCTAAATCCATAAGTAAAAATCAGTATCAACCCGCCGGACGGACTATCCACCCGTCCGGCACAATCGAAGAACAATTTATGACGAAGAAACATTTTCTTTTCTCGGCAGCCCTTCTTCTGGCTGCCTCCTCCGCCTTTGCACAGGGCAACGGCCTTTCGGGTATCAACGAGGCTACGAGTATGGTAACGAGCTATTTCGACCCAGCGACGAAGTTGATATACGCCATCGGCGCGGTCGTGGGTCTGATCGGCGGCGTGAAGGTCTATGGCAAGTTCTCGTCGGGCGACCCCGACACCAGCAAGACCGCCGCCTCGTGGTTCGGCGCGTGTATTTTCCTGATCGTGGCGGCGACCATCCTGCGTTCGTTCTTCCTCTAAACGTCAGGCGATGGCAGAATACCCTGTAAACAAGGGGATAGGCCGCTCGGTTGAGTTCAAAGGTTTGAAGGCGCAGTACCTTTTCATCTTTGCGGGCGGCCTGCTCGTGGTGTTCGTCCTTTTCGTCATCCTGTACATGGCTGGCGTCAGCCAATGGTTCTGTATCGGCTTCGGGGCGGTGTCGGCCTCCGTTCTGGTGTGGCAGACATTCGCCCTGAACACCCGGTACGGCGAACACGGATTGATGAAGCTGGGCGCGGTACGCAGCCATCCCCGCTATATACTCAACCGCCGGAGAATCTCCCGATTGTTCAACCGCAAAAGACAGAAGAATGAGAAATACACTTAAAGCCGCGACATTGGAGGCCAAATTTCCGTTGCTGGCCGTCGAGCACGGCTGCATCCTCTCCAAAGACGCCGACATCACGGTGGCCTTCGAGGTGGAGCTGCCCGAACTCTACACGGTAACGGGTGCGGAATACGAGGCCATACACGCCGCATGGTGCAAGGCCATCAAGGTCTTGCCCGATTACAGCATCGTCCACAAGCAGGACTGGTTCGTGCGCGAGCAGTACCGACCGGAGCTGCAAAAGGACGACATGAGTTTCCTCTCGCGTTCGTTCGAGCGTCATTTCAACGAGCGTCCGTACCTGAAACACACGTGTTTCCTGTACCTGACGAAGACGACCAAAGAGCGGAGCCGCCAGCAGAGCAATTTCAGTACCCTTTGTCGGGGGCATATCGTCCCGAAGGAGATACGCGACAAGGACGCTGCGGCCAAGTTCATCGAGGCGACCGAGCAGTTCGAGCGCATCATGAATGACAGCGGCTTCGTCCGTCTGCGACGCCTCACCTCCGACGAGATCACCGGAACGGCCACGAGTGCGGGACTGGTGGAGAAATACTTTTCTCTTTCATTGGAAGATACGACCTGCTTGCAGGACATCTCCCTCTCGGCGGGGGAAATGCGCGTCGGCGACAACATCTTGTGCCTGCACACGCTTTCCGACACGGAAGACCTGCCGTCTGCTGTGGTGACCGACAGCCGTTACGAGAAGCTCTCGACCGACCGCTCGGACTGCCGCCTCTCGTTCGCCTCTCCGGTGGGTCTGCTGCTCTCCTGCAACCACCTGTACAACCAGTACGTGCTGATCGACAACAGCGAGGAGAACTTGCAGCGTTTCGAGAAGAACGCCCGCAACATGCAGTCGCTCTCGCGTTACTCCCGCTCCAACCAGATAAACAAGGAGTGGATTGACGAGTACCTGAACGAAGCGCACAGCCTCGGCCTCACGTCCGTCCGCGCCCACTTCAACGTGATGGCGTGGTCGGACGACCGCGAGGAGCTGAAACGCATCAAGAACGACACGGGCAGCCAGCTCGCGGCGATGGAGTGTACCCCGCGCCACAACACGGTGGACTGTCCGACGCTGTTCTGGGCGGCCATACCGGGCAACGAGGCCGACTTTCCGGCAGAGGAGAGCTTCTATACGTTCACCGAGCAGGCCGTTTGTCTTTTCACCGAAGAAACCAACTACCGCTCGTCGCCCTCCCCGTTCGGTATCAAGATGGTCGATAGGCTCACGGGAAAACCGCTTCATCTGGACATTTCAGACCTTCCGATGAAGAAAGGCACTATTACGAATAGGAATAAATTTGTCCTCGGCCCAAGCGGAAGTGGTAAGTCGTTCTTTACCAATCATTTATGCAGGCAATATTACGAACAAGGGACGCACATCGTGCTGATCGATACGGGTAACTCCTATCAGGGGTTGTGCGAGATGATCCGCCGCAAGACCGCAGGCGAGGACGGGATTTATTTCACCTATACCGACGAGACGCCGATAGCGTTCAACCCTTTCTATACGGACGACAAGGTGTTCGACATCGAGAAGCGCGAGAGCATCAAGACGCTGCTCCTGACGCTGTGGAAGAAGGACACCGAACCGGCCACTCGCGCCGAGGAGGTCGCCCTCTCGAACGCCGTCGCGCTCTACATCGAGCGTATCAAGCGGGACGCGGACATCGTGCCGTCGTTCAACACGTTCTACGAGTTCGTGAAGACCGACTACCGTGCCGTATTGGAGGAGAAGAAAGTGCGCGAGAAAGATTTCGACCTCGCGGGCTTTCTCAACGTCTTGGAGCCGTATTATCGCGGCGGGGAATACGACTACCTGCTGAACAGCGACAAGCAGTTAGACCTGCTGCACAAACGCTTCATCGTCTTCGAGATCGACGCGATAAAAGACCACCCGATCCTCTTTCCTGTTACGACGATTATCATCATGGAGCTGTTCATCAATAAGATGCGCAGGCTGAAAGGCATCCGCAAGATGATACTTATCGAGGAGGCGTGGAAGGCCATCGCCTCGGCGAACATGGCCTCCTACATCAAATACCTCTATAAGACGGTTCGCAAGTTCTACGGCGAGGCCGTCGTGGTTACGCAGGAGGTGGACGACATCATTGCCTCGCCGATTGTCAAGGAGAGTATCATCAACAATTCGGACTGTAAAATCCTGCTCGACCAGCGCAAGTACATGAACAAGTTCGACGCGATACAGGCTCTTTTGGGACTGACGGACAAGGAGAAGGGGCAGATACTCTCCATCAATCAGGCGAATGACCCGTCGAGGCTCTACAAGGAGGTCTGGATCGGGCTGGGCGGCACGCAGTCGGCAGTCTATGCAACCGAAGTGAGCACCGAGGAATATCTGGCGTTCACGACCGAAGAGACCGAGAAAATGGAGGTCTATGCCCTTGCCGAGAAGCTGGGCGGCGACATCGAGGCGGCGATACGGCAGATAGCCGAACGCCGCAGAAACAAAAAGTAATCACATCAAAAACGAAAAGTCTATGAATATTAACAGAGAAAAGTGGCTCACGTTGAGCTGTTGTATGGTCTCGCTTGCGGCTTTGATGCTGCAAGCCTGCACCGAAGCGAAGGAAACGGATTGCAGCAAGTTGTGCGGAAATTGGGTCAGCGTGGGCAGGAAGCCCGACGTGCTGATCTACCGCGAGGGCGACGCCTACAAGGTTACGGTCTTCAAGCGCAGCGGTCTCTCGCGCCGCCTGAAACCCGAAACATACCTGCTGCGCGAGGAGGAGGGCAACCTTTTCATCAACACGGGCTACCGCATCGACATCGCCTACAACGAGGCGACGGACGTGCTGACCTTCTCCCCGCACGGAGATTACGTCCGCGCAGAGATGGACACGAAACCGGAATAGAAACCACTAAATCCACAGTAAAATGAGAACAAAAATAATCCTACTATTGAGCGCGTGCCTGCTCCTTGCAGGCACGGCGCGGGCGCAATGGGTCGTAAGCGATCCGGGCAACCTCGCGCAAGGCATCATCAACGCCTCGAAGAACATCATCCACACCTCGAAGACGGCGACCAACATGGTGGAGAACTTTCAGGAGACGGTGAAAATCTACGAGCAGGGCAAAAAGTATTACGACGCCCTCAAATCGGTGAACAATCTGGTCAAGGACGGCATCAAGGTCAAGAACACGATTCTGATGATCGGCGAAATTTCGGACATCTATGTAACGAATTTCCAGCTTATGCTGCGCGACGAGAACTACACCGCCGAGGAACTTTCGGCCATCGCTTTCGGCTATACGAAGCTCTTGGAGGAGAGCAACAACGTCCTCAAAGAGATGAAAGAGGTGGTGAACATCACGACGCTTTCGATGACCGACAAGGAGCGTATGGACGTGGTGGACAGATGCTACAACCGCGTGCGCAACTACCGCAATCTGGTGATGTACTACACCAACAAGAACATCTCGGTAAGCTACTTGCGGGCGAAGAAGAAAAACGACATGGACAGGGTGCTGGCGCTCTACGGCAGCCGCAACGAACGCTATTGGTAACACTTAACACGCTATGCCTATGATGTTACTTTCAGTAGAGTTTGACAACCTGCACGCCATTCTCCGCTCGCTTTATACGGAGATGATGCCGCTCTGTTCCAACATGGCGGGTGTGGCCAAAGGCATCGCGGGGCTGGGTGCGCTCTTTTACGTGGCCGTGCGCGTGTGGCAGTCGCTCGCCCGTGCCGAGGCCATCGACGTGTACCCCCTGCTGCGGCCTTTCGCCGTCGGCTTCTGTATCATGTTCTTTCCGACCATCGTTCTGGGCACGATAAACGGGGTGTTGAGTCCCGTCGTTCTGGGCACGAACCGGATGCTCGAAACGCAGACGCTCGACATGAACAAGTACCGCGAGCAGAAAGACAAGCTCGAATACGAGGCGATGATGCGCAACCCCGAAACGGCCTACCTCGTCTCGAACGAGGAGTTCGACCGGCAGCTTGAAGAACTGGGCTGGTCGCCGGGCGATATGGTTACGATGGCCGGAATGTATATCGAACGGGGCATGTATAACATGAAGAAAGGTATCCGCGACTTCTTCCGCGAGGTGCTGGAGCTGCTGTTCGCCGCTGCCGCCCTGCTGATCGACACGCTGCGGACATTCTTTCTCGTCGTCCTGTCGATTCTCGGCCCGATAGCTTTCGCCATCTCCGTCTGGGACGGCTTCCACTCCACGCTCACGCAGTGGATATGCCGTTACGTGCAGATTTACCTGTGGCTGCCCGTGGCCGACCTGTTCAGTACCGTGCTGGCGAAGATTCAGGTGTTGATGCTGCAAAACGACATCTCGGAGTTGCAGAACAACCCGAATTTCTCGCTCGAAGCCTCCAACGGGGTCTATATCGTGTTCCTTATCATCGGCATTATCGGCTATTTCACGATTCCGACCGTCGCCGGATGGATCATTCAGGCCGGAGGTTCGGGAAGCTACGGACGTGCCGTAACGCAGCTTGCGGGCAAGGGCGCGGCGCTGGCCGGAGGTGTGGCCGGAGCCGCCGTCGGCAACGTGGCCGGACATTCGGGCAGGCTCGTGGGGCGTGCGGGCAAGGCCGCATGGAACCATACCGCCGGAAAACTATTCAAACGAAATTAAGCAATATGGAATTTAAGTCATTGAAAAATATCGAAACATCGTTCAGGCAGATACGCCTGTTCGGTATCGTCTTCATCGCGCTGTGCGCTCTGGTGGCGGTCTTCTCCGTCGGGAGTTCGTACCGCTTCGCCGAGAAACAGCGCGAGAAGATCTATGTACTCGACGGCGGCAAGTCGCTGATGCTCGCCCTCTCGCAAGACCTCGCGCAGAACCGTCCGGCGGAGGCACGCGAACACGTCCGCCGTTTTCACGAGTTGTTCTTCACCCTCTCGCCCGAAAAGAGCGCCATCGAGCACAACATCAAACGCGCCCTGCTGCTCTCGGATAAGAGTGCCTACAACTATTACACGGACTTCGCCGAGAAGGGGTATTACAACCGCATCATCGCGGGCAACATCAATCAGGTATTGCAGGTCGATTCGGTGGTCTGCAATTTCGACCGCTACCCCTACGAGGTCAAGACCTATGCGCGTCAGATGATTATCCGCGAGAGCAATGTAACGGAGCGCAGCCTCGTAACGCGCTGCCGCCTGCTGAACGCCTCCCGTTCGGACGACAATCCGGGCGGCTTCACCATCGAGGGGTTCACGATTCTGGAAAACCGCGACCTGCAAACATTGGAGAGATAGGCGTATGGGAAAGTGGATTGAACGTGTCCGCGATTGGACGGACAGGCAGGACGGGCGGCTTCGGGCGTGGCTCGAAGCGCTCCCGCAGCGGACGAGGCTCGCCGCCGTGCTCGTGATTTTCACCGTCTTCGCCGTATGCGCCCTCTTTACGTTCGGGGCGGCGCTATACGAGATGGGACGGGAAAACGGACGGCGGATAGAGATCGAACATATCAGAGAGTTAGACCTGCGGCAAAGGCAGGACAGTATCAACCTTTACAAGTATTACGATTATGGAACAGACGAACGAAGCGAGAGCAGAGGATAAATCTATTTATACTATGCCTCGCAAGGAGGAGGAAGCCGCAAGGCAACAGAACAAGAATCCGACGGCCTCCCCGAAAGAGGCGAAGCCTAAAACGCCGCTCACGGAGGAGCAGCGGCAGAAGCGTCGCAAGATGCTCGTGTACCCGCTTATGGGACTGCTTTTCGCAGGCTCGATGTGGCTGATCTTCGCGCCCTCCGAAAAAGAGAAGGCCGAAGCCGCACAGGGGACGGGCTTCAATACCGAGATGCCCCTGCCCGCAGAGTCGGGCATCATCGCCGACAAGCGCACGGCCTACGAGCAGGCGCGGATGGAGGAAAAGCAGAAGGAGCGGCGTGCGCAGATGCACGACCTCGCCGACCTGTTCGCGGACAAGAAACAGGAAGAGGACACAAAGACGGAGGATTTCGACCTGCTCAACCCCGAAGCGGGAGCGCAGCCCGCGCCCTCCTACGGGGGCGGCGGCTCGCGTCCCAAGCAGACGATACGCTCGTCCGCTGCCGCTTATGAGGACATCAACCGCACGCTCGGCAATTTCTACGAAACGCCTGCCGACGACCCCGAAAAGGAGGAGTTGCGCGAGCGCATCGAGGAGTTGGAGGCGATGATGGCGCGGCAGGCCGCGCCGGAAGGCTCGACGATCGACGATCAGGTCGCCCTGCTGGAAAAATCCTACGAACTGGCGGCCAAATATATGGGGGGTGCGTCGCAGGCGGCGGCAACCGAAAAACCGGAGCAGAAACCCTCGCGGAATGGCAAGGCCGTAGCCGTGCCCGTCAATCAGGTTGCGGTGAATGTGGTCTCCGCCCTCGCGCAGCCGATGGACGATGCGGAGTTCATGCGCACCCACGCCGCAGAGCGCAACTACGGTTTCAATACGGCGGTCGGAAACACGGGAGCCACTGAAAAGAACACCATCGCCGCGTGCGTACACGGCAACCAGACCGTAACCGACGGGCAAAGCGTCCGCCTGCGGCTGCTGGAAGCGACGGATGTGGGCGGGGTGCGTATCCCGCGCAACACCCTCGTCGTGGGTGCGGCACGGGTGCAGGGCGAGCGGCTCGGCGTGGAGATCACCTCGCTGGAATATCGCGGGTCGATTATTCCGGTCGAACTCTCCGTGTTCGACAGCGACGGGCAGGAAGGCATCTTCATCCCGAACTCGTTGGAGGTCAGCGCGGTCAAGGAGATCGCCGCCAACATGGGTTCGTCGCTCGGTTCGAGCATCAACATCTCCACCGACGCGGGGGCGCAGCTCGCCTCCGACCTCGGAAAAGGCGTCATACAGGGAACGAGCCAGTACATCGCCCAGAAGATGCGCACCGTAAAGGCGCATTTGAAAGCCGGGTATAAAGTCATGCTTTATCAGCCGGAAGATTAAAAACATTCACAAACCACTAAATCCACAGTAAAAATGAAAAAGATTTTTGTAATGATGTTCGCCCTTTTAACGGGCATCGGTGCGGCCAGCGCACAGGAGCAGGTAACGACGGAAAACGACCCGACGACGGTGCAGACCGACCGAGCGAAAGAGGAGCCGGAGAAGCTCGCCTTGCAGAAGGAGGTCTATCCGCAGAAAGAGGAGGACGGCGACCTCTATCACGGCCTGACGAAGAAGCTCACGTTCGACCGCATGATTCCGCCGCACGGCTTGGAGGTTACCTACGACAAGACCGTACACGTCATCTTTCCGGCGGCGGTGCACTACGTCGATCTCGGCTCGCCGAACCTTATCGCGGGCAAGGCCGACGGCGCGGAGAACGTGATCCGCGTGAAGGCCACCGTGCGCGATTTCCGCACGGAGACCAATATGTCGGTCATCACCGAGGACGGCTCGTTCTATACCTTCAATGTGAAATACGCCGACGAACCGCTGCTGCTCAATGTCGAGATGTGCGACTTCATCCATGACGGCAGCGCCGTGAACCGCCCGAACAACGCGATGGAGATATACCTCACGGAGCTGGGGAGCGAATCGCCGCTTTTGGTGCGTCTTATCATGCAGTCCATCCACAAGCAGGACAAGCGCGAGGTGAAGCATATCGGATGCAAGCGTTTCGGCATTCAGTATCTTCTGAAAGGCATCTACACGCACAACGGCCTGCTCTATTTCCACACGCAGATAAAGAACGCCTCCAACGTGCCGTTCGACGTGGATTTCATCACGTTCAAGATCGTCGATAAGAAGGTCGCCAAGCGCACGGCCATGCAGGAGCAGGTGATCTTTCCCCTGCGTGCCTACAACTACGCTACGCGCGTGGCCGGAAAGAAGGACGAGCGCACCGTCTTCACGCTCGACAAGTTCACCATTCCCGACGGCAAGTGCCTCGTCGTGGAGCTGAATGAAAAGAACGGAGGCCGCCATCAGTCGTTCGTCGTCGAGAATGAAGACCTCGTGCGTGCGAATGTCATCGACGAACTTAAAGTACAGTAACCATGAAGCGGTTCGTATTGCTACTCGTCGCGTCGCTTGCCCTCTGTGTGGGGCAGGCTGACGCGCAACGATGCCTCCCCAAGATGCGGGGCATCGAACTTCGGGGCGGCATGGCTGACGGATTCTATTCGCGTACTAACCGCGACGATGCGGGGTACTATTTCGGCGCGGCGCTTGCGACCTACACCAAAGGGGGCGACAAGTGGGTCTTCGGCGGCGAATACCTGCAACGCTACAACCCCTATAAGGAGAGCCGCATCCCGACGGCTCAATTCACGGCGGAGGGTGGATTCTACTACAATTTCCTCTCCGACGCGCGAAAGATTTTCTTCGTCTATATCGGCGGTTCGGCACTTGCCGGATATGAAACGGTGAATTGGGGCGACAAGGTGCTGTTCGACGGCTCGCGCCTTGCGAGCAAGGACGCCTTCATCTACGGCGGGGCGATCTCGCTCGAAGTGGAAGCCTACCTCGCCGACCGCATCGCCCTTACGGTGAACGTCCGCGAGCGGTGCTTGTGGGGCGGCTCGACGGGACATTTCCACACGCAGTACGGGATAGGGCTGAAATTCATCATCGACTGACGGTATGACGATAGATGAGATACGGCGGCTGCCTTTGGAAACTTTTCTGCAACGGCTGGGGCATAGTCCGACTGTGCAGAAACGACACGATTTGTGGTATAACGCTCCCTACCGCGAGGAAAGGACGCCTTCGTTCAAGGTCAATACGGACAGGAACGTGTGGTTCGACTTCGGGCTGGGACGCGGCGGCGACATCTTCACCCTTGCCGGAGAGCTTGCAGGCAGCACGGATTTTCTCACGCAGGCGAAATACATCTCGGAGGCGGTGGGTGGGAATTTCGTGCCGCGACCTGCTCCCCGCCCTGCGAAGGAGCGGATTTCCGAACCCGCATTTCAGGAGGTCGAGCAGAGAACGCTGCTCTATGGCGTGCTGAAAGGCTATCTCTCGGAGCGGGGCATCCCCTCCGAAGTGGCCGCCCGCCATTGTCGGCAGGTCAGCTACCGCGTACACGGAAAGTCCTATTTCGCCATCGGGTTTCAGAACGTGTCGGGAGGCTGGGAACTGCGCAGCAAGCTGTTTAAGGGGTGCATACCGCCGAAGGATATTTCCCTCGTGTCGCGGCAGGGAACGCCGACGGATGCCTGCGACGTGTTCGAGGGATTCTTCGACTTCCTCTCCGCCGCGACACTCGGACTGACCGAAAAAAACGATGCGCTGGTGCTTAACTCGGTCGGCAATCTGGCCAATTCGTTTCGTTATCTGGACGGTTACAAGACTATTAACTGCTATCTGGACAACGACGAGGCCGGACGAAAGACGTTTGAAGCCCTGCGCATCCGATACGCGGACAGAGCCGTAGATCGTTCGGGGATTTATGCCGGAAGCAAAGACCTGAACGAACATCTGCAAACGAAATTGAGTGAAAAAACAACGAACAACAAAACATTAAAATTCAGATTATGAGCAAACGTATCAGTATAATAAGATGGGGTATTTCTTTTTTCATCGGGATAGCAGCCTGCCTGCTTTCCTCCTGCGACGACGGGCTGGACATTCAGCAGGCATATCCGTTCACGGTGGAAACGATGCCCGTACAGACGAAAATCGTGAAGGGTGAGACCGCCGAAATTCGATGCGAACTCAAACGCGAGGGTCGCTATGACGGGGCGCGGTACACGATCCGCTACTTCCAGCCCGACGGCAAGGGGACGCTCCGCATGGACGACGGCACGGTGTTCCTGCCCAATGACCGCTATCCGCTCGAACGCGAGGTGTTCCGTCTCTACTACACCTCCGCTTCGACCGACCAGCAGACCATCGACATCTACGTCGAGGACAATTTCGGGCAGGTCGTACAACTGACTTTCGATTTCAACAACGAGAACGGGGAAAAAGAGGAGGTGCAGGAATGATCGACTACGCAAAATACCTGCATAGCAACAAAAGCGATGAGAAATATACCCCGCGATACGCCGTATTGCCGATTATCAAGTATCTGCCCCGAAAAGCCGTCATCTGGTGTCCGTTCGATACGGAAAACAGCGAGTTCGTCATCGCGCTGAAAGAGGCGGGACACAAGGTCGTGTATTCGCATATCTTCACGGGGCAGGACTTTTTCGAGTACGAGCCGCAGAGGTGGGATATTATCGTCTCCAATCCGCCGTTCAGCAACAAGGCCGACATTTTCAAGCGGTGCTTGTCTTTCGGAAAGCCCTTCGCCTTGTTGATGTCGAATTTCTGGCTGAACGATGCCTCGCCGTGCAGACTGTTCAAGGAGCGGGAATTGCAACTGCTTTTGTTCGATAGGCGGGTGGAATATAACGATTTGAACCGAGTGCCTTTCGGGTCGAGCTATTTCTGCCACAAGGTGCTACCCAAACAGATCGTGTTTGAAAACCTTGCGACGGTCAAGGGAGAAAGGAGCCGGATGTGGGCGGACATGGAGAAATTCAAGCTGTTTTAGTCCGTCCTTATCAACATGAAGAAACCTCCGTCAGTTCGGGCTGACGGAGGTTTTCTTTTTCGAGGCGGTTTCAAGCGACATCGAACAAGGAGAGCTGCTTCGGCTCCAAATACAGCCGTTTGATCTCTTTGAGTTTCGCCATGAGCTTGCGTATCTTCGAGGCATTGTAATTGGTGCTGTCGGAGCTGTGCTCCATAGCGTAGGCGTAACGCTGTTCCAACTCGGCGATGCCCTGTTTTACGGCGGTCTTGTAGTCGCTGATCGGCTCGTCCCAGACCGACGGATGGCTACCGCCTCCTGCACTGCCCGTGCTCCAATCGACCGTTACGGCATACGTGCCGTCTATCGACTGTCCGATAAGGATTGTATTGAGTATATCCAGCTCGATACGCTCCACGATGGGAAGCATCCCGCGTATCCATCCGTACTCGTCGAATTGTTTGGCCGTATAGCCGAAAAGCAGCCCCCGTTCGTATGTCCGCACGTTAAGGATAATCCGGTGGACGCTGTTTCCGAAGCTCTCGAAATAGGCCATTTGTTCGGTGTCGTCCCGACGGACGGCCAAGAGGTAACGCAGGACTGCGTTACGCTCTACTCGGCACGGGTTGTATTCTAAAATCGCCTCTAATTTCTCTTGTCTGGTATATTCTTGTATAGGTTTCATAACTTTTCTATTTAGGTGGGTTGAATTTATGCCGATATAAGGGTGGCAATCGAGGTATGGCGTTGCAGCCACTCCTGTACGTGTTCTGCGTTGTATTCGGAGGTAATGACCGCCGTGTGTTTGCCCGTCTGCGTGAAGCGTGTGCTTTCGTAGCCGTCTATCCACTCTTTGAGCGAGGCGCCCCCCCCCACGCCTCCGCATCGTCGAAATAGCTGTCCAATATGCGGATCGGCTCCGCAAAGGTTACTATCAGTGTCCGGTAATTTGCTGTGTTCGTTTTCATCGTCCGTCTATTTATTGTTTTTATTATTCAACCATATATCCCGTTTTGCTCGGCACTCCTCCAATGTCGGGGCGACGCAGGAGAATAATTCTCCGTCCGCATCGCGGTAGTCGTATTGACAAAGCCGTTTCTTTCTGCGCGGGGAAAGAGTGAGGGTGAAATACTCGTGGCGTTCTTCTGCGGTCGGGCAAACCGATACGCCGTTTACAGTCATTTCTGTTTTCATCGTCGTAAACTTTTAGGGGTTAAAACTCTGCTTTCATCAGTCTGCACTCGAAATACTTCGTCCGGTCGCTGGCCTTGCGTTGATGTACCCACAGATGATGCGCACCGAAACCGTACACGAAATAGTCGTCGAGCGGCACTTGGGTTTTCAAGCGTTCGAGACCTTGCCGCAGGCTCTCTTCGCCATCGGCAAAAAGAATGGTGTTCACAAGGCGGAAATAGGTCTCCGTCACTTCGTCGCAATAGGGACAAAAGAAAGATTCGATCGTTACGTTCATAATGCTTTGTATTTAGAGTGTTAATAACCAAAAGAGGAAACCGAAAAAGGCGGCCGCAGAAAGCAGGAAGACGATGCAGCCGAACAGAAAGCGGATAATACCCTCTATAATCTCCTTGCAGAGCCATAGACCTATCGACCATGCCCAGATACTGCCGCCGAACATACTACTGACAAACATTGCCAGAACCAACCAAAATGCGATTTTTAATGTTGCTTTCATCTTTGACCTCCTTTTCTTGATTGATGCGGATTTGAGAGTGGAGGGAGTGAGTTTCTTATCCTAATCTGCCGCTCGTTTATCCGACATTTTTTTGATGCGTCTTTCGGTCGTATCGGTCGTTTCGTTTCAGGGGCTTTTCGGTGTAGAGGTTAGGACGTACAAGGTTTTTGAGAACAAATACCTCGTGGCCGCAGGACGCAGGGAAGATTTTTCGCAAAACCGCAAGGCTCGACCTTGTACGTCCGTCAAGACCTCGTAAGCACCTTTGCACCTGCAACGAAATGACAACGCGATACGATGGGAAGACTGCGAAAATGGAGGTAAACGAATTGTTAGGCAGATTCGAAATAGCAGAGCTGGTACTTATTCGTAAACACATCGGATAGCCTAATAAATTAGGCCACATAGGGAAATAATAATGTTTTGTGCTGACGAGATATTTATATCTCGTTATTTTTGGTATATTTGCACTAATAAATCCAGAATAGCATTTAATATATGAATAAGATCAAACTTGTACTTGATAAAAAAGGCATCAAGCAGAAATGGTTAGCCGAACAATTAGGAAAGAGTTTTAATATGGTTAATTCATACGTACAGAATCGAACTCAACCGAGCATTGAAACTTTATACAAAATTGCCTCAATTCTTGATGTGGAGATAGATGAGTTGCTATATTCAAAAAATGACATAGAACAAATTAATAAGCAATAATATGGCAACAGCGAATCAATTAAAAACGCTCGTAAAGAGCCACTTTGAAGACAATAGCGAGAAATTTAATACTGTTGCATTACAAATTGCAGCTCATGAAGCTAAATTAGGACATACTAATTTAGCTAATGATATACGAAAAATTATTGATGCTGCCAAAATCAACAAGCCTAAATTGAAAAATATTGATCCCAATTTGCAAGGTTTGTTTTTAGAGATTTATCCACAGGAGCGTTTAACGGATTTAGTTGTTGCTCCACAAATAAAAAATAGGATAGAAAGAATTATTAATGAATTTACCTATAAAGATAAATTGTTTAGACATAATCTCGAAAACAGGCGAAAGATTCTTTTTTCGGGAAATCCCGGCACAGGAAAAACAATGACAGCATCAATAATAGCGAATGAGTTGCACTTGCCAATATATGTAGTACTAATGGATAAAATAGTAACGAAATACATGGGAGAAACAAGTGCTAAATTACGGCAAATATTCGATTATATTGAAGATGTTCCTGCTGTTTATCTTTTCGATGAGTTTGATGCAATCGGAGGACAGCGAGGGAAAGATAATGACGTGGGCGAGATGCGCCGAGTATTAAATTCATTTTTACAATTTATTGAAAGAGATCATTCCGATAGTTTAATTATTGCAGCAACTAACAATTTGGAGTTGTTAGATCAGGCGTTATTCAGACGTTTTGATGATGTAATCCATTATCAACTTCCAAGCGATTTTGAAAAAGTTCAGTTGCTTAAAAACCGATTAAATGGAAATCTTTCACAAAAAGACATTGATTCGATTTTGCCGGAATTAGCTTCTTTAAGTCATGCAGAAATAAATCAAGCATGTTTAGATGCAATTAAAGAATCCGTAATAAATGAGGTTAAAATATCTCCCAGTTTGGTTGTAAAGACAATCCAAGAAAGGAAATCAGCTTACAACTTAAAATAATAGCATATGAATAAATACGAGCATATTATTGTCCCTGAAACGATAAAAAAGGCTATTAAATATTCCCCCAGAGGTAGTGGAGGTGGCGGTCTCTCTATACCTATGCGCAACCGACAAGAGCATGCAGAATATTTACAAAGGAAATTTGACGCAGCCAGAGTTGATGACACAAATGTAAAACAGCAGATGACAGCAATCTCCTTACCTGCGAGAAGTGGAACCTATATCGAATTTGCAGGTGCTCCTGCTTATGATTTAGTATCAAAAAGTTTAGAAGATCAGAAAGCTGGTATCCGATTGTTAAATATTCGGCAAGTAAAAATAGAAGATAATCAGGAACAGTCTTTTGCAACTATCTACATTCCTCATGGAAAGGAAAATAAACTTTTAGAGAAGTTGCATAAATATGCAACAGAGGAGTATAATGGAAAACCTAAAAACGATGCTCTCTTCCGCAGTATCGAAAATATAAATGTAGCTCTTCTGAAAGCATTATGGACTGACAATCGTGAAGATTTTCCAACTGATCACGATGATTGGTATGAGGTCTGGATAAGAATTTCCGCAACCGAAGATATTGGAATCCAGCATAACAAATTTATTGATTCTCTACGAAGTCTCGATATTCGCTTCAAAGAAGATTCAATTCTAACATTTCCCGAAAGATCAGTATTTTTAGTATATGCAAATAAAGATTCTTTGACTAAATTATTGGGATGTTCAGACCAATTAGCAGAGGTGCGGAGCGGACGTGTATTGACAGGATTCCTATTTGATGAGTATAGAGGTGAACAACAAGAATGGGTAGAAGATTTGCGTAATAGAGTCCAAATTAACCCAGATACAAATTCTGTTATTTGTGTATTAGATTCAGGTGTAAATAATGGACATCCTCTTTTGGAATCTATAATTCCTGAACAAAATTGTGGTTCTGTCGTTGGAGAGGGTATTGCAGATAGAGATGGACATGGTACAAAAATGTGCGGAACCGTCATTTATGGTGATATGTCTTCTTGCCTTGCAAATACCCAAAAAGTACAAATTGAGAATCAAGTTGGTTCAATTAAATTATATCCGCATAGTAGTCCTAATCCCAAAGAAGCATGGGGATTTTTGACAGAACAAGCAATTTCAACGTCTGAAATTATATTCCCTCGGAAAAACGTTTGCTATTGTATGGCAATAACGGCAGAAGATAGCGAGCAAGGGAAACCGACGTCTTGGTCAGGGGCAGTTGATTCGATTGCATACAACAATGGCAAGGTTGGACGTTTATTTATGGTTTCTGCTGGTAATATTTGGGATATAAATAATTTGGATAAAGATATTATTAGCGCATATCCTAATAACCATAGTCTTCGACCAATTCAGAATCCAGCACAAGCATGGAATGGTTTAACTATTGGGGCGTTTACAAATATAGTTGCTTCAGATAGCGAAGAATTAAGAGCATACGCCCGTGTTGCACCCGGAGGAGGGATTAGTCCCTTTTCTCGAACGTCATCACTATGGGAAAAAGGTGCATTAGTTAAGCCAGAAGTTATGTTTGAAGGAGGGAACTTATATAAAACCAATGATCCGCAAATCCCATTTTCTTCTCATCAAGATTTAGAATTGATGACAACGAGTAAGAATTATCAAATAAGTGGTTATTTTGATACTATCAATGCAACAAGTGCAGCAACGGCATTAGCTGCAAATTTTGCAGGAAAATTGCAAGCTCGGTATCCTCATTTGTGGGCAGAAAGCATTCGGGGATTAATCGTTCATTCTGCAAAATGGACTTCATGTATGGAAATGCAATTCCCGGTAAAAAATAGAGGAGATATGGAAAAAAGATTACGCCATTGTGGTTATGGTGTACCATCTGAAGAAAGAGCGTTTTATAGTACTGAAAATGGTTTAACGTATGTTGCCCAAGAAATAATACAACCTTTTATTAAGGATCGAGGAGATAATTCTCCTAAAATAAATGAAATGCACTTTTTTGAGCTACCTTGGCCTCGTGAAGTTTTAGAGGAACTTGCAGAAACGAATGTTACAATGCGGATAACTTTATCGTATTTTATTGAACCAGCTCCCGGTGAAATCGGATGGAAAGATAAATACAGATATGCATCATGCGGATTGCGGTTTGATGTAAATCAAGAAGACGAAGATCAAAGAGCATTTCAATTAAGAATTAACAAATTAATCGAAGCAGAAGAAAACGAAGAACGTGGTAAGAATGATTCTACCAGATGGCTAATCGGAGCGGATAACAGAAATAAAGGGTCAATACATTCTGATGAATTAAACCTTACAGCAGCCCAGTTAGCTGCGTGTAACTTGATTGCTGTTTATCCAATCGGAGGTTGGTGGAAAACACGTACCAATTTGAAACAATACAATAACAAGTTGCGATATTCTTTAATTATATCTTTGGATACCCCTGTTGAAAATATAGATTTATACAATGTGGTTAAAACGAAGATAGAAAACATGATCAATATTCCGGTTGAGGTAGAAATTCCTATAAACAATTAGATTTCTAAAAACAGCCGAGAAGTCTGTTTGCACACGAGGTTCTCTATTTTATAAGCATGGAGAGTTTCGTGTGCAAAATTGATTAATATGATATTTGCCATAATTAGATTTTTATTCTATATTTGCATAGAGTTATTTGAAGTCATGCAAAGCATAGCAATCCGAAGCAGTTGCACGTTTGCTTAATCATTACCTACCGTATTTTGGAGCCAAAATCTATGGCTTATCTTCAATAACTTATCTCAAATCTGCATTTTTTTTCCAAAAAAATCCCAATACTATTTAAGTGAGCTACACCTAAAAGCTAGTTCGGTCGATAATTTGTGGGGATTGTCCTTGTATATTACAACTCTTCTCCTCAGAAACTATCGTTTCTTGGGTTTCTTCCCCATACTATTCCCCGGCACAGGGGAGAAGATATGATGCCCTCGGTAACGAAGACAAAGTCGAACGTAATCTATTCCTCCTATCATTTTTATCGAGTTTTTTTTCTTTCCTCCTAATAAGAAGCTGTTTTAAATTTATTGAGAAATAATATTATCATTGCAAGCAGGTATGTTCCGGCCATATTGAGCCCCTGTCTCGGAATAAATTTAAATAGCTTTTAAATCGTTTCACACGACAACCCAAAGGCTTCGGCAACTGCCGGATAAATGATTTTGCCATCGACAATATTCAGTCCTTTATACAATGCCTCATCTTCGGAACAAGCTTTTTGCCAACCTTTATTGGCTAATTGAACCACATAAGGAAGTGTAGCATTTGTCAAAGCCAATGTCGAAGTCGCAGAAACAGCACCGGGAATATTGGCTACACAATAGTGTATTATACCATCGACTTCGTAAACCGGTTCGGAGTGAGTCGTCGGACGAGAAGTCTCGAAACAGCCACCCTGATCGATAGCCACATCGACCAATACAGAACCCTTTTCCATCGTGGACAGCATATCTCTCGTAATCAAATGAGGGGCTTTCGCACCCGGAATCAATACAGCACCCACTACCAAATCGGTCGCAGGAAGCTCTGCACGAATATTAAATTCAGAAGAATATAACGTTTTAATATTAGCCGGTTTTATTTCATCGATATGCCTTAAACGCGACAAAGAAAGGTCTGTGATTGTCACGTCGGCTCCCATTCCGGCGGCAATGCGAGCTGCCGAATACCCCACGACCCCGGCGCCAATAACCAACACTTTTGCGGGTTTTACTCCCGGAACACCACCCATCAATTTTCCTTTTCCACCTTGCGGTCGTTCTAAAAAACGCGCACCCTCTTGCGTCGCCATTCGTCCTGCCACTTCCGACATAGGAATCAACAAAGGCAGGCTGTGATCTTTCAACTCTACCGTTTCATAGGCCAAACACGTGGCTCCACTCGACATCATGGCCTCCGTTAATTTTCTATCCGAAGCAAAATGGAAATAGGTAAACAACAATTGGCCTTTACGGATAAGCGGATATTCAGGAGCAATAGGCTCTTTTACCTTTACAATCATTTCGGAGATAGCATACACGTCTTCAATAGTCGCCAATATTTTCGCTCCGACTCGTTCGTATGAACTATCCGGGAAACCACTATTCTCCCCGGCTCCTTTCTGGACATACACCGTATGCCCATGTTTCACCAACTCATTCACTCCTGCCGGAGTCATGCCTACTCGGTTTTCATTGTTCTTGATTTCTTTTGGAATTCCTACAATCATAGCCTATAAGTATTAAGATTAGATTAAATTCGGTTGAAAGATAAGAAAATTATTTTTTACTTTATTACATCAACATTCATTTTTTTCGACAAAAAAGGGGGAGGTTCTGATTCATCAGAGCCTCCCCCTCTAAATATCTATACAGTAATGTATTTAATTCTTCTTGACCAACAAAACCGAAGGCACAGCCCGCTCTCCTTCGTGGTCGTATATTCCATTATCGCAAGGATAATTAATAACACCATATCCTTGTATATACAGCGTGGAAGAACCGCCACCATCTAAATTAAGAGCATCGGTCGCCCCCATTTGCCGAGCGAATGTCCGCAAATCATACAGATTCACTCCTTTCGCACCATCTAACCTCCCGTCAAAAACTATCAACAGCACCTTATTATCATCGGTAGTAGCCACGCAGGTGCGAGGATGCGTATCGGTAGTGAAAGTATTGCTCCACATAGCGACATCACGACCGTCGTCCAACATCAAAGGCCCCGACACAACAACTTGCTGATAATTTCCACCCTGAGCAGCTTCTTCCATCGAACTCCACTTTTTTATTTCCACAACATCTCCCGTCGCACAAAAAGCTCCCGTCGCACGTGTGGAAAATTCATTTGTCTGAGTAGCAGCCATCACTGTACCATTACACTTCAAAAAATGACGACTGATCCCGGTCGAAGTATTGAAATATGTTCCATTTACAGCGGCCAATGCGTTAGCAGCCAATGCCCGATCGCTAGTCGTCTTTTTTAACGAACCTGCCTCATAAGACACCAAAAAGGAAACATCGGCTTTATTCAAATCGATTTCCAACATGCTTATCGTTTGAGGATAATCGAATAGTAACGGAACTTGGGCCGTTTTACTAATTATTCCTGTCTGAATTTCCCGTTCCTGCCATTGTATTCCGGCAATGGCAATCGAATCGGCTTGATTTCCGCCCGATGGCCTTTGCGGAACCGACGAACTACCATCATCTTTCCCACACGAAGACATACCCGCAATCATCGACACAACCATTACGGGCAAAAACAACTTACTCCATTTCATCTTCCTTGAACTATTGAAGAAACCGTGTGAATATCAAAAATTAAATTTTTCGAGTTTCATCTCGGAAAGCTCTTTCATCTTTCCTACATACGAAACGAAATGAGCTGTCTGTTCATGAATCGACAACGCATCGGCATCTTTCCATGTCTCGCAAATCATCAATACATCGGGACGTGTACTGCTCTCAAAAATATCATATGCTACACAACCCGGCTCCTTTAATGAACATTCTGTCAATTTTCTCGCTATATCAAGAACCTTATCTCGACAAGATTTCTCTACCTGAATAAAAACATTCAATCTAATCATAACTTTTCAATTTATTCGATACCAGTTTTGAACTGGTAAAAGTAATATATTCTCCTCATAAAAGAGATTGCGAAAAACAAATATAACTAAACAAATTCTTCAATCTCTAATAAACGAAGAGCCGCCTCTGCAACAGATACGGCTCTTCCATCTACTATATTTAATTCTATGTATTTAGAATGGCAAATCATCGGTAGGAGAAGGCGCCAAATCGGGAGCTGCCGGAGCCGGTGGGAACGGAGTTATATCGTTGGGCATCGGAGGCATATCGGGAACTCCCTGAGCAACAGAAGCTGACTTTTCTATCTTCCAAGCTCTCACATCGGTGTACCAACGACCATTAAATTCCCTACTTTCAAGATCAAAGCTAACCACGACATCTTCGCCGATAGCGGCAGGATATTGATCTACTTTATCACCGAAAAGATTGAAACAAACTTTCCGAGGATATTGCTCTTCTGTTTCCAAAACATACTCTTGCTTTTTCCACGGATTGCCTGCTTTCGAAACGCCCTCCTGCAAAGGCAACACATGGATTATTCTTCCTTTAATTTCCATATTCAATTTACAAGCTGTGTAATTATTCGGCAACAAATATAGCAAAAGGTAAGGGGTAAGGCAAGATGAAAACAAGTTTTTTTCACTCCGTTCTGCCCAAACTTCATTTTATATCGCAAAAGCAGCGAGACTTCCAATAAAAACATTTTCACTTTTTTATTTGTTATATTACAAAAACCTTTCTCTATAACATTTATTAAAAAGGAGTTTTAACTAAACCCTCAATTTTATAACAAGTCACCTCTCTTGAAATCGGAAAAATCGCATTATCTTTGCAAACTGAGATTATATATTCAAACAAATGAAAGAAAAGCAATTACTTAAAACCATCGTAGAAGGCATTCAAGAAAAAAAAGGAAAGAAAATTACAACCGTAGATCTCTCAAAAATAGAATCGGCAGCCACCTCTCATTTTATTATTTGCGAAGGACAATCGACAACCCAAGTCATGGCGATTGCCGATAGTATAAGAGAATATGTATTACAAAATACAGGAATAAAACCTTTCGGATATGATGGATATCAAAACGGACAATGGATTGTTATCGACTACGGTAGCATATTGGCCCATATTTTTTTACCGGAATACCGAAATTATTATAAGCTCGAACAATTATGGAATGATGCCAAATTGGCAGAAATTCCCGATGTGGAATAATTTTTGATACATCAACAGCACATTATATCATCAAAATATGGGAAACAACAATATGTCTCCATTAGGACCTAAAAAGAAAGGTATTCGATTCAATTTGTATTGGATGTACTCGCTCATCGCTCTCGTTTTAATAGGACTTTACTACATGAACGACAACACGATGAGTAAAGAAGTGAATTGGACCGAATTCGAAAAAATCGCCAAAGAGGGCGGTATAACCAGACTGACCGTTTTCGCCAAAAAAGATTATGCCGAAGCCCAACTGAACGACAGTACAGCCAAAGCGGTCTTTAAAACTGACAAAATAAACGGGAAACCAGTAATATACACCAATATTCCTTCGGGAGACAGTTTTGCAAAAACTCTCGATACGTGGAAAAAGGAAGATGGTTTTAATGCAGAAGTCTATTACGAAAACAGTAGTGACCTAACTAACATATTATGGTCGGTAGGCCCATTCATATTACTCATTGTATTTTGGATTTATTTAGCCCGCCGAATGACCAATCAAGGCGGAGGAGGCAGCGGAGGAGTATTCAATGTAGGGAAAGCCAAAGCTCAACTTTTCGATAAAGACGGCGCTGTAAAAGTGACGTTCAATGACGTTGCCGGATTATCGGAAGCCAAACAAGAAGTCGAAGAAATCGTAGAGTTTCTAAAAAATCCCAATCGCTATACCGACTTAGGTGGCAAGATCCCCAAAGGCGCCTTATTGGTAGGCCCTCCGGGAACCGGAAAAACATTATTGGCAAAGGCCGTTGCCGGAGAAGCCAACGTCCCGTTTTTCTCTTTATCTGGTTCCGATTTCGTAGAAATGTTCGTCGGTGTGGGAGCCTCTCGTGTTCGCGATCTTTTCAGACAAGCCAAAGAGAAAGCTCCGTGTATCGTCTTTATCGATGAAATCGATGCTGTGGGGCGTGCTCGGGGGAAAAATCCGAATATGGGTTCTAACGACGAACGAGAAAATACATTAAATCAGTTGCTAACCGAAATGGACGGATTCGGCTCGAACAGCGGAGTTATCATTTTGGCTGCTACCAACCGAGCCGACATATTGGATAAAGCATTGCTGCGTGCCGGACGATTCGACCGTCAAATCTACGTAGAACTGCCCGAATTGAACGACCGGAAAGAAATATTTAAAGTCCATTTAAGGAATGTAAAAATAGACGATTCTGTCGATGTAGACCTTCTGGCTCGACAAACCCCCGGTTTTTCGGGCGCGGATATAGCCAATGTCTGCAATGAGGCCGCCCTCATCGCCGCCCGAAAAAACAAAAAAAGCGTTCAACGGCAAGACTTCATGGATGCTGTCGATCGTATCGTCGGCGGTCTGGAAAAACGATCTAAGATTACAACCCAAGAGGAGAAACGCTCCATTGCCATACACGAAGCCGGGCATGCTTCTATCAGCTGGTTATTGAGATATGCCAACCCCCTCATCAAAGTAACGATCGTTCCTCGCGGACGTGCATTGGGAGCCGCATGGTATCTCCCCGAAGAACGACAAATCACGACACGCGAGCAGATGCTCGACGAAATGTGCGCCACATTAGGAGGTCGTGCAGCAGAAGAAGTATTTCTCGGACGAATCTCAACCGGTGCTTCCAACGATTTGGAGAGGGTTACCAAACAGGCTTATGCTATGGTCGTTTATTTCGGTATGAGCGAAAAATTACCGAATCTTTCTTACTATGATTCCACGGGGCAAGAATACGGATTTACCAAACCGTATAGCGAAGACACGGCTAAACTCATCGATGAAGAAGTAAGCAAAATCGTAAGCGAACAATACGAAAGGGCTAAAAAAATTCTAAAAGAGAATGCCGACAAACACGCTCAACTGGCAGAAGTATTGATCTCCCGTGAAGTTATTTTCTCGGAAGATGTCGAACATATCTTTGGAAAACGTCCGTGGGTATCTCGCTCCGAAGAAATCTTGCAGGACGAAGAATCAGCAAAACAAGAAGGAGAAAAAGCCGAGAAAGAAACCCAAGAAAAAGACACCTCGACAGGAAACGACAATACCCATGAAAGGGAAAACAAAACGGAGGAAAAACCAGAGAAAGATTCGGAGAATACATAGTTTTCACCAACTCCCCCTATATAAGAAAAGAGGTATCGACAAGTCGATATCTCTTTTTTATGTCGCATCACCAAAAAAGAGCCCTAAATAAACGTAAGTTTTTTCAGAGAATAGTTATATTTGTCAGCGATTTATCAAAACAAAAAAATCGTGAAAAATTTATTGACCCGAACTTTAACCGGTATCCTTTTTATCGTTATCATCACAACGGCCGTTCTATCAGGAGCTTATACATTTCTCTTTATATTCGGTATCATCTCGCTCCTCGGATATATCGAATTTATAAACCTGACTCAATTTGGCAGAAAGTTCGATAAAATATTACTCATGCTCGACATGGCAGGAGCCTGTGCCCTATTTCTGGCTGTATTTTCTTTCTCGGGACAATTACCATATAACTTCCAAAAGGCTTCTATCCTCACCTACGTTATTTACCTCATCGCACGTCCCGTCACGCAACTTTATTCGACACCCGAAAAATCGCCCATAACCAGTTGGGCATATAGCATTTTAGGTCAAATTTATGTTGTACTGCCTCTGGCCTTATTAGGAGTTTGGGGATATAAGAGCGACTATCAACTATTCATGAATACCGAATATTTGCTGATGGCTCTTTTTGTATTCGTATGGACAAACGATACCGGCGCATATATCGTAGGTTGTACGTTAGGTAAACATCGACTGTTCGAGCGCATATCGCCAAAGAAGTCATGGGAAGGGTTTTTCGGAGGTTTGGCATTCTGTATCATACTCGCTTCTTTGGCAAACTACATCATACCGGGTATGCTTTCGACAGCCCAATGGATAGGTATGGGAATCTTAACCTCCATATTTTCCACTTGGGGAGATTTATGCGAGTCCTTACTCAAACGTACAGCAGGAGTAAAAGATTCCGGGAAAATATTGCCGGGACACGGGGGTATTCTCGATCGCTTCGACAGCGAATTGATAGCCTCGCCCGTTATATTCATATATCTGACTTTCGTTTTATAACCCCGATGCTTGCATCGACTTCTTTTTTACATTAAATTTGTAATTATTCAAATATCCGCCTATGAACGACCAACGTTATAATCTGCGAGGCGTATCGGCTTCAAAAGAAGATGTACATAACGCCATAAAAAATATAGATAAAGGAATTTTCCCAAAAGCGTTTTGCAAAATTATACCCGACATACTCGGAGGAGACCCCGAATATTGCAACATCATGCACGCAGATGGAGCAGGGACCAAATCGTCATTAGCTTACATGTATTGGAAGGAAACTGGCGACCTCGGTGTATGGAGAGGCATAGCGCAAGATGCCCTCATCATGAACATAGACGATCTGCTCTGCGTAGGCGCGACCGACAATATACTCGTGTCCTCGACGATCGGACGGAATAAACTATTAGTTCCCGGAGAAGTCATCTCAGCAATCATAAACGGGACCGAAGAACTCCTCGCCGAATTGCGGGACCTCGGAGTAAACGCATATAGTACCGGAGGCGAAACGGCCGATGTCGGAGATTTGGTTCGAACAATCATAGTCGATAGCACTGTCACTTGTCGCATGAAACGGAAAGATGTCATATCGAATGGCAATATCCGGCCGGGTGATGTCATAGTAGGATTATCGTCCTATGGACAAGCCTCGTATGAAAAAAGTTATAACGGAGGCATGGGCAGCAATGGTTTGACATCGGCACGACACGATGTATTCGGGAAATATCTCGCGACCAAATACCCCGAAAGCTATGACAATGCAGTTCCTGACGAATTGGTATACTCAGGGACATTGAAACTTACAGACAAAATAGCCGAATTAGGAATAGATGCCGGTAAACTGGTATTGTCACCTACACGAACATACGCCCCTGTCATTAAAAAATTGCTCGACGAGATGCGGTCGCAGATACACGGTATGGTACACTGTTCGGGTGGAGCTCAAACCAAAATCATGCATTTCGTAGAGAAGATGAGAGTTGTCAAGAACAACCTCTTTCCGGTTCCGCCTTTGTTCAATATCATACAGGAACAATCGGGAACCGACTGGCATGAAATGTACAAAGTATTCAACATGGGGCATCGCATGGAAATCTATGTAGACTCATTGAATGCTCAAAAAGTTATCGAGATCAGCCATTCATTCGGTATCGACGCTCAAATTGTAGGATATACCGAAGCGTCCGATCGCAACGAGCTAATCATCGAATCGGACAAAGGACGATTTGAATATAGATAAATTCCGTTTCACACTTTAACTAAAACAACTATGTTAATTATAGGAATAGCCGGCGGAACCGGTTCGGGAAAAACCACCGTTGTACGAAAAATTATCGAAAGCCTACCCGCCGGACAAACTGCCGTTATTCCACAAGATTCCTATTATTGGGATAGCAGTCATATACCCGTAGAAGAAAGACAAAATATCAATTTCGACGAACCGGCTGCCATCGACTTCGATTTACTGGTAAAACATTTGAAAGAACTGAAAGCGGGACACTCCATCGAACAGCCCATATATTCGTTCCTGACATGTACCCGCTCCAACGAGACAATAACCGTCGAGCCGCGCGATATAGTCATCGTCGAAGGTATTCTTATTCTTTGCAATGAAGAGCTCCGAAACATGATGGATATGAAAGTATTCGTCGATGCAGATGCCGACGACCGACTTATCAGAGTCATCAATCGGGATATTATCGAACGAGGACGTACGGTCGAGATGGTTATCGAACGCTACGAACGGGTTTTGAAACCGATGCATCTGCAACATATCGAACCTACAAAACGATATGCCGACATCATTATCCCCCAAGGCGGACACAACTCGGTGGCCATAGAAATCATGACCAATTTTATTTCCCACAAACTTAAAGGTTAGAAATCATGCGGAGGGCAATATCCTATTGGATATATATACTCTTCGTGCTGATTTTCGTCTCGGCTTGTGGAGGAAACAAACAGCACTCGTCGGAAAATGTCTTGAACGATTTCGATTCTATCTGCCAGCGTGGAGAATTACGTGTCTTGACATTGTATAGTTCCACGTCCTACTTTATTTATCGTGGAGAAGAAATGGGATACGAATACGAACGTATCAAACAATTCGCAGATCACTACAACCTGAAAACGAAAGTCATCGTCGCTGACAATATCAAGCGCCTCACCGAAATGTTGCAAAAAGGCGAGGGTGATATTATAGCTTATGAAATGCCCATTATCGGCGATGCCAAGAATGAATGGTTATATTGCGGAGCGGAAAACATCACTCACCAAGTGCTGATTCAACTTCGAAAACCTAAAAACGAAATGGTTAACGACGTTGTCGATTTAATCGGGAAAGATATTTATGTCGAAGCAGGATCTAAATACGAAGACCGAATCAAAAACCTCAACGATGAACTCGGCGGCGGGATACATATACATCATATCGACAAAGATACAGTCGTTACCGAGGAACTTATAGAAATGGTCTCTACGGGAGAGATACCTTACACTTTGGCCGATAATAACCTCGCGCAATTGAATCGTACCTACTATAACAACATAGACATTCATCTGAAAGTCAGTTTCCCGCAAAGAGCTTCATGGGCGGTAAACAAGCATTCCAAATCCCTCGCTCATGCTATAAACCAATGGGTAAAGGAAAACCACAAATCAGACTCTTACCGAAGTATTTCCCGCAGATATTTCGAACTGAGTAAAACTTTGCCAGCATCGGCCGTACTATCCATACCCAAAGGACAAATATCTATCTACGACCCTCTTTTAAAAAAATATGCCAAGCAAATAGATTGGGACTGGCGCATACTTGCCGCCCAAGCCTATAACGAATCCCATTTCGATACTTTGGCGGTATCGTGGGCCGGAGCGAGAGGGCTTATGCAACTGATGCCTCGTACGGCTCAGGCATTCGGTGTTTCCATGAACGAAATAACCAATCCCGAAAAAAATATCGGTGCGGCTGTAAAAAGTATCCAATCTCTCAACAAGAGTCTTGCCGATATCGAAGATAAAAATGAACGCATAAAATTTATATTGGCTGCTTATAATGGAGGGCTCGGACATATACTCGACGCTATGGCGCTCGCTAAGAAATATGGGAAAAATCCCCATGTATGGGATAAAAACGTGAGTGAATTCATTTTACTTAAAAGCAACCCTGAATATTTCAATGACGAAGTTTGTAAATTTGGCTATTTCAAAGGCAGACAAACCGTAGCCTATGTCCATGAAGTTTTACGCTATTACAAAATATACCAAGAAAAAATTCCTTTATAAAAATCACATTCTCTAAAAAATTCGTATATTTGTATAAATAGAATACAAAAGTAAGCTATATCCCGACATAATCAATAGGAACATTTGTTTTCATTCTTGTATTATTTTGTACATAAACATATTACTAACTTAAAAATTGAAGTTATGAAAAAGAACAAATTAAACATGGTTGTTGCCATAGCGTTGTGTGTATCGCTGGGTCTTTCTTCTTGTATCGGATCATTTAAATTGACTAATAAAGTACTCGGCTGGAACGAAGGTGTAGGCAATAAATTCGTAAACGAACTTGTATTCATCGCATTCCACATTATCCCCGTATATGAATTGACAGTAGTTGCCGATATTCTTGTATTGAACTCCATCGAATTTTGGAGCGGTGAAAATCTTGTATCTCAATCGACAAAAGAAGTAAAAGGAGAAAATGGAGATACTTACTTAGTAACGACCGATGAAAACGGTTATACGATTACCAATCAAAAAGACAATACGACTATCGGGTTCGTATTCGATAGCAATGACAACTCTTGGTCTGTTTCTGCCAATGGCGAAACGACGAAGTTTATGACATTCGTTGATGACAATCATGTAAAAATGCCGGGAGTCGATGGAAACGACATGATCATAGAACTCTCGCAAACAGGTGTAATGGCTTATCAAGAAGCTGCACAGCACTTTAATTTTGCCATGAAATAATCATTAGACCATAACGCAAAAAAGAGGGAAGCCGATTAATCGGCTTCCCTCTTTTTTGTTCGAATAAATGGAGAGATATTTTTCAAAATTCCCGTCTCTCCCTCAACACGTTATTCCAACGCAACTTTTTCCAAAATCAAAACCAAATGGTTCCAAAATTTCTCTACCGCCGGAATATGCATCATCTCATCGGGCGAATGAACTCCCCGCAATGTAGGCCCAAATGAAATCATATCGAGCTGAGGATATTTCGTTAAAAACAATCCACACTCCAATCCGGCATGAATAGCCTTGATAGCAGGTGTCTGTTGGTATAATTCTTGATAAGCCTCGACTGCAATATCTTTAATGCGAGAGTGCATATTGGGTTTCCAGCCCGGATACCCGTCGCCATGAGAAGGTTCAGCTCCGGCCAAACGGAACAGACACTCAACTTGATAAGCGATATCGTATTTCTCCGACTCTACCGAACTGCGCTGACTGGTTGCCACGACAATCTTACCCGGCTCGGTCATTTTAACAGATGCCAAATTGGTCGAAGTCTCCACCAAGCCCTCTATATCGTGACTCATGGCTATTACTCCGTGAGGAGCTGCATAAAGAGCGCTTATCAAAGCACGGGCGACTTTATCCTCTATCATAAATTCAGGAGTATCGGCAGTCACCATGTCCACAGTCACATGGGGATCAACTCCGCTCAGTTCAGCAGCGACATCGGCAGCATAATGATTCAACTCGGCTCGAACAGCCTCTTTTTCCTCGGGGTTTACCGCGATGACAGCCATTGCCTCCCGCGGTATGGCATTGCGTAAATTACCACCGTCGATAGCACACAAATGCACTTCGTGACGTTGCATACACAACCATAAAAAACGAGCCAACAATTTATTGGCGTTTCCTCGACCCAAATGAATATCCCCGCCGGAGTGGCCTCCCAAAAGATTCTTTACCTCGACACGTAAATAAAATTTACCGGCGGGTAACGCTTCTTGCTTATATGTAAAAGTCGACGTCGTATCGATACCTCCGGCACAGCCGATAAAAATCTCGGCTTCATCTTCCGAATCGAGATTCAATAAATATTTGCCATCGATCATTCCGGACTCTAACCCGAAAGCTCCTGTCAAGCCCGTCTCCTCATCGACCGTAAACAGAGCTTGTATCCGTCCGTGCTTCAACTCTTCATCGGCAAGAACAGCCATAGCTGCCGCCATACCTATACCGTTATCGGCTCCTAATGTCGTTCCGCGAGCCTTCACCCATTCTCCATCTATATACGTTTCGATAGGATCTCGCTCAAAATCATGCTTCACATCTCCGTTTTTCTCACACACCATATCCATGTGAGCTTGCAATATTACCGTAGGAGCTCCTTCACAACCCGGAGTAGCTTCTTTGGTAATAACTACATTCCCGGTTTTATCGACCTTTACTTCAAGGTTCTGCTCCTTAGCGAAGTTCAATAAAAACTCACGAATACGTTCCTCCTTTTTCGAAGGGCGGGGAACCCCGGTTATCGCATCAAAATAGTGCCAAATTGATGTCGGTTTCAGCTCTTTTATGTCCATACTTTTTATATTTTAGTTGCAATTTGATCACTGCTAAACTTTCTGTATTCGAAGAAATTTATGTTAAAATTCACTCTTTTGCCGATTCTGTCGGCAAAATATTTCCATTCTTCGACCGAAATCACATTTTCCTTTCCTATCTTTGCAAAACAAAGATAATGTAAAAGCACAATCAATGAGTTTGTTTTTGCTATATATCGCTTATCTTTGTTTTACTATACAAATATAGTGAAAGGTAAGAGAAGGACAAAATGGACAAGTCCATTTTTCACTCCGAACCTCGGTCTATATTCGATGTAATCAAATATAGTCAAAATGTGGAATATTTTACTTTTTACCGTAGGGTTTGTTGCAGTGGCTGTCGTTCTTTTGGGAATAAGAGTTTTCTTCGTGAAAGGAGGTCGTTTCCCGAGTTCGCACATCAGCGACAACCGGCATTTACGAAATAAAGGAATCGTTTGTGCTGTATCGACCGATGCCCTAGAACGGAAAAAACGATCTGGTAAACGCAATATAAATTTTTAGACTGATAAATACGAATTATGAAAACATTCACCCTTGCAATCCGGATTACAACTGTGGTTGCCCTTTCTTTATTGATGGTACAATGCGGCAATAAACAGGCTGCTCCGAACCAATCCGTAAGCGATGACACTACTATTTCTTCTTACGGAGACAAACTGCCTATCGCCTATATTAATGTAGATTCTTTGCTTTCAAAATACAACTATGCCAAAGATCTAAATGAAAAGATGATCAACAAGCAAGAAAACGCAAGAGCATCCATCAACGAAAAAGCGAGACAATTGAAGAAAGAACAAGACGATTTTCAACGTAAATATCAAAATAACGCTTTCCTCTCTCCCGAAAGAGCCCAACAAGAATATCAACGATTGGAAAAAAAGGCTGCCGACTTGCAAGAATATGCTCAAAGATTGGAAAACGAAAATATGCTGGAACAACAAAAAATGTTGATGCAAATGAACGACTCGATCAATCTCTTTATCAAAGAATATAATAAAGAAAAGAAATACGAGGCTATCTTCAATAATGCCAGCACGCTTTATATCAATCCTCAATATGACATAACCAACGAAGTGGTCGAACTATTGAATAAGCGATATACTTCTGCAAAGAAATAAAAATTAGGAATTAATCTTTTTTTACAAAACCTGTTACCGAAATGTAGCAGGTTTTATTCATATTATAAAATGAAAAACATCTTCCATCTCATTATTACAGCCGGATTAGTTTCCATACTCCTTGTTTGTTGCCAATCCCAAGAAGGAAAAAAGCAAACAGAATCTTTATACGGAAAACAAATAGTCGCCATCGGCAACAGCATCACAGCGCCCAAAGATTCATGGGCATGGATCACAGCCCAACATTTCGACATGGAACTAACCAACTTAGCCGTGTCGGGAGCCCAATGGACCGACTATCAAGGGACAACTGTCGATACGAATCCGAAACCCGTATACGACGGTGTACACACAAATAATGTCATATCCAATCAAGTATATCGGTTTTTACAACTGATAGTACCCGAAGGTGAAATTATATCGGAAGCCGAAAGAGAAAAATTCCATACTTCCACCCCTGCTCCTTTGACCGGATTAAAAACTAAAAATTCTACATTCGACCCGACTATTGTCATTATATCCTGCGGAACGAACGATAGTTCTAACGGAAAGCCTATCGGAGATCCATCGGAACTGGACAAGCCCTACCAAGAGGCAGACAGAAAAACTTTATATGGAGCTATAAACTGGGCTGTCTCCATCATTCGTAAATACAGTCCCGATACCGAAATCGTATTGCTAACTCCGATCCAGCGTTCTTCTCATTCCCAAAAATTACCGATGTTTGTCGATGCTATCCTGCTTGCCGGAGAAAAACTGAACTGTCCGGCAATCAACATGTATGAAGAATCGGGTATTACAGAAGCCGTTGAAGCCAAAGAGCATAAATATCTTTATGACGGACTGCATCCCAACGCTCTCGGACAACAATTAATGGGAGAAGTCGTTATCAAGCACTTGATAGATTTATATGAAAATAAACAGTAATAGGCACTACTTCATAAACGCCCTTCGTCGAGATAACTGAAATAACCATCTTCACCAACAATGATGTGGTCAAGAACCGAAATATCGAATAAAGCTGCAGCCGACCTTATTTTTTCGGTTACCCTATCATCGGCTTGACTGGGATTAAGATTATTCGAAGGGTGATTATGACACAAAATAACAGCCGATGCCAATTGTTGTAAAGCCGATCGCATAACTAATTTTACATCGACCACCGTCGCAGAAGTTCCCCCTTGACTAACTTTGATCGTATCTATCACCCGATTGGCCCGATTAAGTAGCAAGACCCAAAACTCTTCATGAGGCAAGTCTATCATCTGTCCTCTCAATAAATTATATACATCAGCACTGCCGCTTATCGAAGGTCGTCTGGGCAATTCTTCGTCACGACGCCGCCGACCTATTTCAAGAGCGGCCATAATAGTAATAGCCTTAGCTTCTCCTATTCCCTTAAATGGCTTTACAAAATCGTCCATTCCGTATTTACCCAAGTTGTTCAAGCTGTTTCCAGCCGAATTGAGTATACGTTGGGAGAGTTCAACCGCTGTTTCATCGACATTGCCCGAACCTATCAAAATTGCTATGAGTTCGGCGTTACTCAACGCCCTGATACCGTGTAGCATCATCTTTTCACGAGGACGGTCCTCGATTGCCCATTCGGTAATTTTCAGTTTCTCTCTTTTCTTGTCCATTGCTATTTTCCTTTTCGCAAACGCACCTCTTCTGCCTCGTCCCTACCTCTGCCTAACAGAACTTTATAAAAAAACGCTTTCAGAAAACCCATGCCATATCCCCCCAACTGTATTATACTGGCGACTACCGACAAAGCTGCTATTTTCAACCGTTTGTTCACGCACCATGAAACTAAGAAAACAGCAAACAAATATATCACTAACGGCAAGATAGCCGGCCACCAGAAAAAAGAGGCGATTATCATGGCCAACGTGCCTATGACAAAACATGCCGGAAACCAATGAACCAGTTTCAACGTATCAGGATAGAGTAAATAAAGGGAAATGCGCGACATGCCGAAGATATAAATCTGTCTGAAAAACAAACGCATACTAATTCTTCGTTTATGATAGACAAAAGCATCGCGAATAAGAGATATACCAAAACCGGCCTGACGAATGCGGGTACTCATATCGATGTCTTCACTGAACATTTCTCTAAATCCCCCGACTCGAGCATAAACCTCTCTCGAAAATCCCATATTGAATGTTCTCGGCGTAAATTTTTCAAGTTGAACTTTTCCGCCTCTGATTCCTCCTGTCGTCAGGAATGACGTCATCGAGTAATTTATTGCCTTCTGAACGTCACTGAACGAATCGTGAGCAGCATCGGGCCCGCCAAAACAATCGGTATAATGCCGATTCAATACTGCATTTAAAGCCTCGAAATAACCTTCCGGAATCACACAATCCGAATCAAAAAAAATGAAATAACTCCCCACGGCTCTTTCCAGCCCATAATTACGGGCTATACTTCGACCCTCGTTTTCTTTATAATAATAGTGTATATCCACTATACTGGCATATCTTTTCACGGCATCGGCACAACATACCGTCGAACCGTCTTCTACTATTATCACTTCAAAATCTTTATAGGTCTGTTTCGACAGACTTTCCAAAAGATCATTGACCTCGTCGGGACGATTATATACCGGAATTATGATCGAAAAATAAGGCATAACGACAATTATTCAGTTTGAGACAAATATAGAGAAAGGTGAGCGCAAAGGCAAACGGAAATCTCATTTCCGATTTGACTCTGCCGAACCGCATCCTATATTCTACAAATATAGTGAAAGTTGAGTGCAGAGACAAGAGGAAATCATATTTCCAGCTTGGTTATGCCGAAACGAATCCTACATTATACAAATATAGGTAAAGTCGAATGCATAAAAACAAACTTGTTTAAGAAGCTGTTTTAAATTTATTGAGAAATAATATTATCATTGCAAGCAGGTATGTTCCGGCCATATTGAACCCCTGTCTTGCATCTTGAATCCCTTGATTTTTGTCAATAGCCCGCTATTGACTGCATATCTCGGACTCCAATCTGCTTCAACATAGGTCTCAATCTGTCTCGGAATAAATTAAAACAGCTTCTAAGATTTTTGTCGAGACGCATACCATATTCCATAAAAAACAGAGAAAATAAAAAACGGAGTTCGCTTATGGTGAACTCCGTTTCATACATCTTATTTAGATTAAATCTTATTTCGCACGTTCGATATAAGAACCGTCGCGAGTATCTACAACAATCATCTCTCCCGTTTCTATAAAAAGAGGAACACGCACCGTAGCCCCGGTTTCCACCGTAGCCGGTTTAGTCGTATTGGTCGCTGTATCGCCCTTCAAACCGGGTTCGGTATAGGTAACTTCCAGCTGCACCTTTACGGGAAGCTCGGCAAACAAAACAGTTTCGGTAGAAGCATCGGAAACGACTTCGACAACCATGCCTTCTTTCAAAAAGTCTACCCCCGTAATCAAGTCCTTATTGATGATAAGGTCGTCCCACGTTTCTTGATTCAAAAAATGATAATGTTCTCCTTCATTATAAGAGAATTGATACGGACGACGTTCTACACGAACATCTTCCAGCTTTTCGCCTATATTGAAACGGCGTTCGAGCACTCGACCCGATACCACATCTTTCAATTTGGTACGCATAATCGTATTGCCCTTACCCGGTTTTACATGTAAAAATTCTACACAGAAATAGAGTTTTCCGTCCAAACGAATACAAGTTCCGTTTTTAATGTCTTGCGAGTTAATCATACTTGTCTTTATTACTTTATTTTGGATTTATATTATTCTTTGTTTCTGACGATTCCAAATGCAAAAGTAAATTAAATCGGTAAAATCTCAAAAAGAAAACCCCAAAAATAGATTATCTCTTGGTTTATTAAAAAAAAGTATCTATTTTTGCAGTCCGAAAAAAGAATAATAACGATAAAATATAACGGCAATGAAAAGAACATTTCAACCTTCAAACAGAAAGAGAATAAATAAACACGGATTCCGCCTGAGAATGTCGACTGCCAATGGTCGTCGTGTATTAGCCAGCCGTCGCGCCAAAGGTCGTGCTAAATTGACGGTATCGGACGAAAGACATCCTTTCTAAAATTTTTTATTCGACATATAAAGAAAGCCGTATCGATCGATACGGCTTTCTTTATATCTATACTTATGTAATTCCACACTTCCTTAGAACAGAATATTCGCCGTCGCTCCCCATGTGAGAGCATGGATCGTACGATTTTTCGACGAAATATCCATGATACCCAGTTCGGTAGAGGGAGACAAGCCCAACGAAGTCGAGGTAGACGAGTAGTCGCAAAACAGTCTTGCCCCGAAATTGCGCTTCAACACATAACCAACCGACACGCCTGCACTCCAAGCAAACCCGTTATTTCCCAATTTTATCTCGTCACGACCAATCGAGCGGTCCAGTATATAACTATATCCAGCCAACGCCTTACACCCCAAGTTCCAACGTCTTGTAAAAGGATATGAGAAATAAGCCCCTGCCATAACCCGACTCTCATCTATCGCCTCTAACGTGACATCGGGACGATTATTCAGCGATACGGGGATATTGGACACCGTCGCCAATCCGCCGCAACCTATGTATTTATTGAAAAAATAAGCTCCTTCGACACCCATACGGCTACCTATATTCGTGTTTATTCGAAGTCCGTTACCTATATCTATACTTCCCAACCCGGATATAAAACCCATATAAAGCCCTACAAACGAGGGATTTTCCAACAAAGGATAATACCGGGGAGATTCGAAATTAAGACCTTTATCCTTAAAAATCAAATCGGCCAAATAATAGCCTAATTCCGTTGAAAGAATACCGATACCGGCTCCCGCCAACACATCGGACAACCAATGCCGATTATTCAATATCCGACTAATTCCCGTAGCCGTTGCGACTGTAAAAGCCGAAATGCTATACCACGGACTACGATCGCCATACTCCTTATGCATCATCATGGCCGCCATAAATGCAGTAGCCGTATGCCCCGAGGGAAAGGATTTATAATTACTTTTATCGGGTCGACGCACATGAGCCGTATATTTAATGGTATTGACAACCGAAGCCATTATAGCCACGGAAAAAGCATCGGAAACCAACATACGTCCCCACGAACTGCGGCTTTCCACACCGAATCCTTTCAACCCTAACATAACTACGGCCGGAGCATATTGCAGATAATCGTCATAACCGTAATGAAAATTTGGAACAAAATCTTCTCTAAGTTGACGAAAATGCTCGCTGCCATGTTTCACCGACAAACCGGCAATAACCAACGGAACTCCCACGTAGGTCATCTGGAACCACTTCGCATCGGTAATTTTATCGGCTTTCCTCTGAAACGGTTGTTCGTAAACGAGCGGTCTTAAATCGACAATCGTATCGTTAATCTCTGATTTAGGAGCGACCGCACCTACTTTAAATACCGAAGAAGACAGCAACCCGGTCACCAACAATCCTGTAATGAATCTCATCTTATCGAGCGATTAGAATAATACAATAAAAACGGAACAAATTTCTATTATTTATTCCGTTTATCCAAAATAAATTAAATATTTTAAACCCGTTCTAATTTCCCAAGAGACACATACCAAATAAATCCCGACACTCGGTCATATCCCATCTTTTCAATCAAGGAAGTATAAGTATTTACTTGTCTTTTGTATGAGGCACGTTCCACATTCCCGAATTTATAATCGACAACAATAACCTCATTGTCCGTTTCGACAACCCGGTCGGGACGATAAAACGAACCATCGGGCTGTAAAATTTCCCTTTCCGTCCACACGTTCACCCCCGGCGAGAACCACGAACTCACCCGTTCGTCGGCAAGCCAACGATTTATATCCTCACGAATCGATTTCGACTCCGACTCGGAAAGCTCTCCCGAACGGACAAACGCAGCAATCGTATCGTCGACGCGATCGAGAGTTTCTATCTGACTCAAAATGCGATGCATGAGCGTACCGTATGTACGATCCTTCCCCTCACCGAAAACGCCCTTCCCTTGCAATCGCAAGTGCAACCGATTTCCCGGTTCGATAGAGCGATATATACCGGCAGGAAAAGCCGGTACGGCAGAAACGTTTTTCTTTTTTTTCTCGGCTCGCCAATCGATTCCGGCCTCATAACGAAGGTCGCCGCCATCGTTCCCCTCCGGGAACAACACTTCACCCAACATTGCCGAGATACTGCCGAAACGCCCTTTGTCGCTTTTATTTTTAACAGCCGGAGCAAAAATATGCAATTCTTCTTCCGCCCGGGTAAAAGCGACATAAGCGATATTCAGATTATCGATACAAGCATACATCTTTTCATCGAAATACTCGGTTGCGTAGTAGGTCTGGGCCAAACTGCTACCATATCGTAACGGTAGCACCGGAATACGAGAAAAAGGCTCTTCATGAGTATGACACCAGACAAAATTGGTTTGATTGGACTGATGATCCAAACTCCAATTACAAAAAGGAATGATTACGACTTTAAATTCAAGGCCTTTGGATTTATGTATAGTCATTACCCGCATGGCATCTTGCTCCTGCGGAGTCGTCACCGACAACTTATCCTCATTATCGTCCCACCACGACAAGAACGAACCCAAGTCGGCCGTATGTGTCCGACAATAATCCAAAACATAATCTTGAAAAGCCTGTATATACACCCGTTCACCTTCGTCAGCCCCCTCATCTGAAAAATAAGAAACAATCCGCTCGCACATCTCGAACAAAGGCTCTTTGCGAATACTCTCGACAAAGGAGAAAAAATCATTATCGAGATGCCTCCCGATGTTCTCTCTATCTTCGAAATAGGACAAAATAACCGCATCATCAGACGCCTTGAATTTTCGGCTATTATATTCATAGACAGCCAACAGTCGGTTCAATTCGATCGAAGGATCTTGAATATATCTCAAAATTCCTATCAACAAATTGATTATAGGAGAGTTTCTTATCAACAACGACTCACTCGATATAACGTCGTAACGATAACGCCCATCGGTATTCTCAGAATTCAGACGCAACAACAAATCGACAAGCATGGTCCCTTCTCTGGCAGTTCTCGTCAAAAACGTTATGTCACCGGGGGTGTACCCCCTATCCTGTAAATCCCTCAACAAATCGGGAATACGAGCTAAGGAGTCGTTATAAAAATCCTCCTTTTTATCCGATTCCCACATCGTTACAGAAACATGACCGCTGCGCAAAAGATTCGAATCGGCAACTCTCTGCCCGATATCGGCATAAGCCTTTTCTATCTTGACATCGAAGCTCCCTTCGACCAAAGCAGACTCCTCGATCTCTCGCTCTAACTTCTGCTGTAACAAACGAGCAGCCTCGCCAAAGATTCTATTATTAAACTCTACTATACAGGCACAACTGCGATAGTTCATATTCATAGACCTTTCGCTATACTGCGACGGTCTGAACAACGACTGAACGCCTTCATTCAACAAAGACCAATCGGAGTTACGCCACCGATAAATGCTCTGTTTCACATCACCCACGATCAAATCGGTGTGGTCATGGCTCAAACTCTCTCCTATGAGAGGTGCGAAGTTTTGCCATTGCAGTTTGGAGGTGTCTTGAAACTCGTCGATCATAAAATGGTTGACCCTCGTCCCTATTTTTTCATAAATGAACGGGGCATCGTTCTCGTTGATAACCGCATTGAGTATACCGGCCGTATCGGACAGGAGAAGTACATTATGTTCCTTTTCGTACTCCTCGATACGGCGGTCTATATCGACCAATATCCCCAAAGCATAAATATACTTCGAACTTTGTACCGCTGTGTTGTAACGCACATAAGGTTCTCCGAAACAATTTACCATTTCCTGCAACACCGGATTAAGTTCCTCATAGAGACTATCTATACAAGCCGGTATTTCTTTTTTCAAAAACCAACCGTCCCGATTGCCCACATTTGCCCGAAAAGTCTGTGTCGGAGGCTCCACTTTTCCATCGACAATTTTTTTAAGATACTGAATCCAAGAACGCCCCTTCCCCTTAAAATCATCGGGCGACAATCCATAACGTTCGAGTACAGCCATAGCTGCCTCCCCCAATTTCCGTAAAAGGGACTCGAACTCGACACGGATACGGCGCATCTCTTTCAGATAATCGTCAAGAACCGACTTATCCTTGATTTGCGAAAGTATCTCGTTACGAAACAATTTATAAGTTTCTTTCGATAACTCCCCGGCCAGTTCTCTCAAATCGTCTTTCCGTTCGGATCGATTTCCCAAGCTCCACCAGTTCCCCGACTCTATACGTTCCTCGGCATAATGTATCAGCCAGTTGAGAAGACCTTTTTGGTCGACATCGGACAATTCGGAATACATGCGGTCTATGGCAGAAGCCGTAACGAAATCGTTATCCATCTCTATCTCAAAACTGCCCTGCAATCCAATTTCGCGGGTAAAATTCCGAAGCACTTGTTGAAAAAAACGGTCGATCGTGCTAATATTGAAATAAGAAAAATCGTGTAACAAAACATACAGCGTCTCCGAAGCTATACCCCGAATCTGTTCAACCGTACAACCGAACAGTTGCATCAAGCCATCGACATAAGGCGACTTCTCCGTATCGTGTGCCAATATATCGAGCTGGAAAACGATACGATGCTTCATCTCTTCGGTCGCCTTATTGGTAAATGTAACCGCTAAAATACGTCGATGCTGTGCATCGCTCTTCCGATATAACCGGTAACGCCCCTGTTCGTCCCTATATCCCAACAGCAATTTAATATACTCCAATGTCAGGGTATAAGTCTTGCCCGAACCGGCCGAGGCTTTGTATATATGTAACATAAAATCAGATAATGCGAGCTCGATACCCTTCCGACAATAAAATTTCCAATACTTTTTGACGGAAATCTCCCTGAATCAATATATCGCCTTCTTTATCAGACCCTCCTACCCCGCACTTGGTTTTCAACTTTTTCGCCAAAGCCTTCAAATCCTCGGCAGTACCGACAAATCCGGTCACAAGCGTAACCGATTTTCCGTTTCTGTTACGTTTATCCAACGATATGCGCAACTGTTGTTTCCCCGGTTCCAAAGTTTCGGGTTCATCTTCCTCGCCATTATCGAATTTGAAATCGGGATTCGTAGAATAAACTACATTCAATCTGTCTTTCCAATCATTATTTTTTTTCATTTCGGTAATTTTATCTCTTCTATCAATTTAGGATATAAAAGGCAATCTCGCATAGTTAAATTCAAAAACCGTTTTCATTTGTCTCTGCTCCCGCCTTTCGCTATATTTGTAGAATATAGGATGCGTTTCGGCATAGCCAAATCGGAAATGCGATTTCCGTTTGTCTCTGCTCTCACCTTTCGCTATATTTGTCCTCAAAAATAATAAAGATAGCGATACGAAACAACCCGCATCGCTTTTTATTCAGCAATAAACCGAACGATTTCCCGTTATATAAAATACGATGAAAGATATTACGAGACATCACGATATATTCTTTGCAAACCGTTTGTCCTTATTGCGTATATGGCTGTGCATAAGTACGCTCTTTTTTACCATAGAGACATCGTTTGCACTCAACCCCAGCCGTTATGCGACCCAATCGCAACTCGCCGACGGATATTGGGTGAAAGTGGCTGTTTACGAATCCGGTATTCACCAAATCACCTATCGGGAACTCCGTAGATGGGGATTTTCCGATCCCTCGGCCGTGACCGTTTTCGGATACGGAGGCGCCATGCTACCCGAAACATTTTCTGAGAACGATATAGACGACCTGAATCAGTTACCCGTCATACGCACCGACAGTAAAATATTGTTCTACGCACAAGGCCCCATTTCATGGTCGTATAACGAAAAAACCAAAGAATACGACCATGAACAAAACACATATTCTACCGCAGGATATTATTTCCTGACTGACAGTAAAAATCAATCGGCGACCATCGTCGAGCGAGAAGGGGGACAAACGACCGGATTACAGGACATAACTTCATTCGACGAACACGCCGTGTATGAACAGGAATTATATTCTCCCGGTTCGACAGGACGATTATTTTTAGGCGACGATTTCCGCTATACGACATCTAAGAGTTTTACATTCGAACTTCCCGGCGTAGACAATTCCTCTCCTGTAAAATTAAGAACTTCTTTCGGAGCAAAAATATTAGGTGGAACTGCCACACTTGTCTTTGCCCGCAATGGACAAACTCTTCCATCGAGCAACACCGACAATATAGGAGCAGGATCGAGCAGTTCTTATGACTTCGTAAGAATGACCTCGACGCTCAAAGAAATCGACCTCGACAGCGAGGAACTGGCTTTTACGCTCCTTTTCCGCCAAAACGGAGGTTCTCTCTCTATGGCCCGTCTCAATTATTTTCGGTTCAACTACAAAAGGAAATTGCAATTATACAACGGAAGTATCCAATTCCGGCTGGGTCAGCTCCCTGCGAACAGTTGCTATAACCTGCAAGGTTACTCGGCGACGACTCATATCTGGGATATATCGGATCCTCTGAATCCCGTTTCTATCAAACCCAACGTCAACAACGGTAATGCACGTTTCGTGCCGACGAAAGGAAATGAAGAATACATTGCATTCGACGAACAAGCTACCGTTGCCTCGGTAGAGTTTATTGAAAAAGTGCCTAACCAAAATTTACACGGTTTGACAACCCCCGACATGGTTATCCTCACGCCCAAAGAATATATCTCCTACGCCCAAAGCATCGCTCGATTGCATAATGAGAACGACGGTATGGAGGTAGCTGTCATCGACCACGAAACCGTATTCAACGAATTCTCCTCGGGAACACCCGATGCGACAGCCTATCGACGACTGATGAAAATGTTTTTCGATCGAAAAGGCGGCCTCGATGGAGAGCCTTTATACCTGTTGCTTTTTGGAAAAGGATTATACGATAACCGAAAAATAGGAGAAACCGGTAAATATGTGAAATACCCTACACTCCTCACATACCAGCACGGTAGCGGAACAGACGAACGTCAATCCTATACGACAGACGATTACTTCGGATTCCTCGACGACGATTCCGGGAATAGAATAGCATCGGATAAACTCCGTGTCAATATAGGCCGTTTGCCCATAAAAAGCGAACAAGAAGCCAAAGATGTGGTATCCAAATTATACAATTATATAGAGAATAACGATAAGGGCTCTTGGAAAAATCAGGTTCTTGTCGTCGCCGACGATGAAAATTATGCCATTCACATGGAACAGGCCGAAGAGATTTGCAGCATTATGGAGAATAGCGATGCCCACTGTTTCATCAACAAAGTCTACACGGATGCTTACACGGCAGAAATAGGCTCCACGGGACGAACATACCCTTCGGCCAAGAAAAAATTATTACAAATTTTAGATGACGGCGTTCTCGTAGTAGATTATATAGGTCACGGCAGTACCGTGGCATGGACACATGAAGATTTATTGAATATAGGCGACATTCAATCCATGTATTTAAAAAGGTTGCCACTGTTTATCACAGCGACTTGTGACTTCGGACGTTACGATCACGAAGAAACATCGGGTGGAGAAATCCTTTGCCTGAATCCGAACGGAGGAGGTATAGCCCTCATCACCACGACCCGAGTCGTTTATATCAGCGACAATCACTATCTCAACAGTGGTGTAGCGCAACAAATATTCAAAAAAAATGAAAATCACGAGTATCCACGACTCGGCGACATATTGCGTGAAGCGAAATGCAACATTGCACAAACAGACAGCAACAAATTGAACTACACCCTATTGGGAGATCCGGCTCTAAAATTATTATACCCCGATTACCAAATTAAGGTAACCGAAATAAACGGGCATGACATCACTCAAACCACACCGACCATACAAGCGAGAGACTCCGTTTCTATAAAGGGAGAGATATATACCCCCGGCGGAGAAAAAGCGACCGATTATAACGGTATCATCTGTCCGACGGTCTATGATTCCGAAGTAACCGTAGTAACCCACGGCTATGGAGAGGAAGGCAAAGCCATAGAATTTAAAGAAAGGAGCAACCGCCTTTATGTGGGAAAAGACTCTATCGTCAACGGCATTTTTGAAATTTCATTCAAAGTCCCGAGAGAAATCAACTTTGCCGATGACAAGGGATTGATAAATCTATATTGCTATAACGATGAAGGTCAAGAGGGAAACGGCAATGAATCCAACTTTATCGTAGGAGGATTTAACGACGACTCGAACGAAGATTTTGAAGGTCCGCAGATATATTCTGCCTACCTCAACTCCGAAGAGTTCAAATACGGTGATACGGTCAACGAATCGCCTCTGTTTATGGCCGAGGTGTATGATGAATCGGGAATAAACATATCCGATGCCGGTATCGGGCATCAGATGACTATTACCTTAGACGATAAAACCGTATATACCGACGTATCTTCTTACTTCCAACCTGCATTGGGCGAATTCGGCAGAGGGTTTATCGCATACCCTTTGAGCGGACTGAGCGAAGGGGAACACTCTTTACGATTAAAAGTGTGGGACACCGAAAACAATTCGTCGGAAACCGAAATAGGCTTTACGGTAAAGGCCGGATTAAAACCTGTTATTTATGACTTGTATGCCGATCGTAACCCGGCCAGCACTTCGACAAATTTCTATTTGAGACACAACAGACCGGATGCCGTGATAAACGTAACCATATCGGTATATAATCTGATGGGAGTAGAAGTATGGCGTTATACGGGGAAAGGTCTCTCCGACATGTACAAGTCCTACCCGATTACATGGGATTTGACCGACGGTAGCGGAACTCGGGTTCCCGGTGGTATCTACTTGTACAAAGCGATTATATCGACCGATAACGAACACGAAACCACTCGTTCGAAAAAACTCTGTGTGACCGGCAGAGAATAGACTGTTTCTTCGACAAGGATATACATCGCCGATCCCTTTTAAGGGATCGAGTAAAAAATATTTGAACCAAATTTCAGTATTTTGTTATATCTTTGTATATCAAACAGTCAAAAAGATGTATAATTCGGAATCGAAATCTACAATTAAATTACCGGAGCCTTCGCTTCGCAGGCTTCCGTGGTATTTGGCTTATATAAAATTGCTACAAACAAAAGGAGAAGAATATGTTTCTTCCACACAAATAGCAAAGGAAATAGGCGTAGATTCGTCGAAAATAGCCAAAGACCTCTCTTTTATCAATATTTCGGGGAAAACACGTGTCGGTTATGAAATAAATTCGTTAGTCGCAGTACTGGAAGAATTTCTCGGATTCACGTCTATGCACAAAGCATTCATTTTCGGAGTTGGAAGTTTGGGGGCCGCGCTCATGCAAGATTCGGGATTGTCGCAATACGGTCTCGAAGTCGTTGCCGGGTTCGATGTCAAACCCGAGTTGGCAGGAACCTTCATTAATCATATTCCGGTATATCCCCTGTCTCAATTCACTCAAAAGCAAAAAGAGTTGGGTGTCCAAATAGGAATATTGACCGTCCCGATAGACAAAGCTCAAAGTGCGACAGAAGAGATGATAGCCGGAGGTATCAAAGCGATTTGGAACTTTACCCCTTACCGGATTCGAGTTCCCAAACATATAGTTATTCAAAACACATCTATTTATGCTCATTTAGCCGTTATGTTCAATCGGTTAAATAATATCAAGTAAATCTCATGAAAATAATTGCCGTCGGTTGGAATTATAGAGGACACAATGCAGAGATGAACCAAAAAGAAACTCCTCAAAATCCCATCATTTTTTTTAAACCCGAAACGGCTTTACTAAAAGACGGGAAGCCATTTTTTTTACCTCAATTCTCCGACCGTATCGAATACGAAACCGAATTGGTTTTCCACATTTCCCGATTAGGGAAAAACATAGCCGGTAAATTTGCACATCGATACTACGACTCTGTAACGGTAGGCATCGACCTCACGGCCAGGGACAAGCTAGCCGAAGCAAGGGCGAACGGAAATCCGTGGGACATTGCAAAAGGATTCGACAACTCGGCTCCCATCGGACAATTCATTCCATTACCCGAACAAACACCCAAAGCCGACAATATAAATTTCTCTTTGTTTATAAACGGAGTAAAAGTACAACAAGGCAATAGTCAAGATATGATTTTCCACATCGATGAACTCATCGCTTATATCAGCCAATTCTATACCTTGAAAATAGGAGACCTCATCTTTACCGGAACACCGGCAGGAGTAGGACCCGTAAAAATAGGAGACCATCTCGAAGGGTATTTGGAAGAAACAAAAGTTCTTGATTTTTTTGTTAAATAGCCATTAGTTTATACCAATGCCTCATACGATTAAGCGAACACAAAAACAAAGAATATTATCCATTATAGCTTGTTTTTATATTTTACTCCAACCTACATACGGAAGAGATCGACAAGACTATGCAGAAAACTCCATATTAGCGGAAGGCAATTGGGTAAAGATATCGACAACCGATGCAGGAATTTACCAAATAACAGAAGACTCTTTGAGGGCTTGGGGTTTTACAGACCCTTCAAAAATAAAACTGTTCGGATATGGAGGAACCGTCATCGATGAACTGTTTGCAAACAGCGATAACTACATAGACGACCTACCGCAAATTCCACTTTGGCGGCATAACAACAAACTATATTTTTATTCGCAAGGCACTACCAAATGGTCTTTCGATTCTGCCAGTCAAGAATTTGTACATCGGCTTCACCCCTATTCTACATATGCCTGCTATTTCCTGACAGATAGAAACATCGAATCTACCGACTTTCCTACCATATCATCTTCCTTACCGACCGAAATCGATACCCCGATTACCGTATTCGACGACTATGCCCTACACGAAAAAGAATTAATATCGGTAGGCAAAACGGGACAAAATTTCTTCGGTGAAGATTTTCTATCGAATTCGAATCAAGACTTCACGTTTCACCTATCGGGAGCACAACCCTCTCCGATAAAAATAAGAGTATCTTTCGGAGCAAAAATCAGTGGAAGCGAAGGGTATATACACATTTCTTACAATGGGACCGAATTACCGACCAATACCTCGAACAAAATCACAAAATATTACGATAGCCATGAATTTCTTCGAGTAGCTTCCCCACTTAAAACAGTGAGCCGAGCCGAGGAAGAATCAACGATAAGCCTTCGCTACGCCAGTACAGGAACAACCCTATCGGCATATCTCGATTACATCAGACTCAATTATAAACGTAAGTTACAATTATATAACGGGCAAGTCTGCTTTCGTTTTATCAACCGGCAAACCGACAATTATTACCGAATAGAAAACAGTACAGCCACAACATTGGTTTGGGACGTCACTACGCCTCATAGACCGAAAAACATTACAACCTCATTCGATAACAACACAACCTCATTTACACCAGAAGATGCTCAGCTCAGAGAGTTCATTGCGTTCGACCCAGAACAAAATTTTCCTTCTCCGTCCTTCGTGCGGCAAATCGAAAACCAAAACTTACACGCATTGAATATCCCCGAACTAACGATCATCACCCCAGCAGCATTACAGACAGAAGCCGAACGCGTAGCTCAGCTGCACAGAGAAGAAGGACTAACCGTCGCAGTTATTGAACAAGAAAAAATTTTCAACGAATTTTCATCGGGAACACCCGATGCCTCGGCCTATCGAAGATTAATGAAAATGTTTTACGACAGAGCCGAAGGTAATGAAAACGTTCGTCCGCGTTATCTGCTTCTTTTCGGAGACGGTTCTTACAACAACCGCAAATCTATGGAAAAGTTACATTCACCCGAATGCAACATGTTACTTACCTACCAATCGAAAACAAGTATCGACGAACGAGAATCATTCGTTATAGAAGATTATTTCGGTTTCTTGGAAAACAATTCGGGCGAAGAAATAAAGGTCGATAAAGTATGTTTAGGAATCGGTCGTTTTCCCATTTCCTCGATTAAAAACGCACGATTGGTAGTAGATAAACTATATCGATATGTACACGACAAAGACTTCTCCTCATGGAAAAACAATATCTGCATAGCTGCCGACGATGGAGACGAAGCGATACACGCCGAACAAGCCGATAGAGGAAGTGACACCCTTTTACTCAAAAATACTTCTCAACCGAGATTGGGATTCAGAGTGAATAAAATATACATCGACTCCTATTACATGGATCCCCAAACAAAAAAATACCCCGAAGCCAATCGGGAGTTGATGAAACAATTCAATGAAGGTATGCTCGTCTTCAATTATATAGGGCACAACGACCCCGAAGTAGGATTTACCGGAGAAGGATTATTTTCCCGATATGAAATGGACCATCTTACCAATACGCGGTTACCCCTATTTATCACCATCACATGCGACTACTGCCAATTCGATGCCGAAGACGTTTCAGCCGGAGAGAACGTATTCCTCAACCCCTCTGCCGGAGCCATAGCCTTAATAACGACTACCCGTGTGGTTTATACCGATGGAAACGATAAGATCAATCAACGATTAATGAAGCGACTCTTAGAACGGGATTCCAATGGTTCTCCTTTACGAATCGGAGATGTTTTAAAACTGGCTAAACAAGATTTCAACACCGAAATCGACAAGAACAAACTCAACTACGTTCTTATCGGAGATCCGGCTTTAAAACTTGCTTACCCCGAACATTCCATACAAGTTACCCGCATAAACGGAAATAGCGGCGAAAAAAATATCGAAATGATTCCGGGCAAAAATTATACGGTGGAGGGTGAAATACGATCTCACCAAAACGAGCTACTTTCCGATTTCAACGGTTATATATACTATAACCTATATGACAAAGAAAAACAGTTCACCACATTGGCACATCAAGACAAAAAAACATGGACTTATACGCATCGCCCCGATTTATTGACTACCGGTAAAGGCACGATACAAAACGGGACATTCCGAATCACCGTCACACTCCCGATTGACAATTCACATTCCGGAAAATCCGGGCTGCTAAATTTGTACGCCTATGACGAATCGGGCAGAGAAGCCAACGGATATACCGATAAATTAATCGTCAGCACGGCTGTCGAACCGATAACAGAAGATATACAAGGCCCCGACATCAAGTTCGCCGGAATTAACGACGATTCCTTCACCGAAGGAATATTAGTAAACAATCCGGCCACGTTCGTTTGTAAATTCTCGGACCCTTCCGGTATATGGAACGGAAACAGCTTAGGCAAACAAATGACCTTATCGCTCGATGGCGCATGTATCGAAGAAAACGTCGCTCGCTATTACAAGCCTATCGCAGAAAGCAAGATTCCCGAAGGAGAATTCATATACCCCCTCCCTCGACTGAGTAACGGATTGCACACACTTACATTCAAAGTATTCGACACCTTAGGAAATTCATCGGAAGTAACCATAGCTTTCGAAGTCAAAGAGAACAGCGAAACATATACTATCTCCCTTGAAGAAGAACCGGCGACCGAAAGAGCGACAATCTCGTGTCAGGACCAAAACGGGAACGACGTCACAGAATCGAAACATACCCGAATCTCTGTTACTAACACCTTAGGCGAAGAAATCTGGTCGTATGAAACGACCGAGAATAACCCGTTCCCCTTGACCTGGAATCTCCAAGACAACAACGGAAAAAGAGTATCCGCCGGTCAATACTATTGCAAGGGTTATTTCGAAACATCTGCCGGGACAATCGTTACACCCGCTAAAAAAATCGTGGTTATCACGCAATAATCCCCACGATTCTCTGTTTATTATATACATGTAATTCGTAATGTCAGCAAAGATGAAAAGACTGTCTTTTTATATTATAACAATTATTCTTGTATCGCTATTCTTGCCGGTATATGCCCTTGCAGCCAACGGAAATTCGACCAAGAATGAATTCAACCCTATCAATACAGGAGTCACTTCGCTAAGCATAACTCCCGATTCTCGTGGAGCATCGATGGGTGACTTAGGTGTCGCCACCGACCCCGATGCAAACTCTCAATTCTGGAACCCTTCCAAATATGCTTTCGCTTACAGCCAAGCAGGTGTATCTCTATCGTACACACCGTGGTTACGCAAACTGGTAAACGACATCTATTTGGCCTATTTAGCGGGGTATTGGAAATTGGGAAGCAGCGATTTACAGGCATTAAGTGCCTCTTTACGCTATTTTTCATTGGGAGAAATCGTACTCACCGATAATCAAGGAAACGCACAAAATAGCATAACCCCTTATGAAATGGCTTTCGATGTAGGATATTCCCGCAAATTGTCCGATAAATTTTCTATGGGTGTCGTATTCCGTTACATTTATTCCGACTTAGGGTTTCATTATGACGAATCGAGTGTTTCCGATGCATCGGGTGCATCGGCCTTCGCTGCCGATATATCGGGATACTACACGACTTATCCCATCATAGGTCGTAACGAATGCCAATGGTCTTTGGGTTTCAATATCTCCAACATCGGAACCAAAGTATCTTATGACGGAGGTAATGAAAACGCATTCCTACCTACTAATTTGAAAATAGGTACATCGTTTCTTTTTCCATTAGCCGAATATAACACACTATCGTTGAACCTCGATCTCAACAAATTATTAGTTCCTTCTACCCCCCAAGTTTCCAATTACGAAACAGAAGAAGAGTATGAAGAAGCCAAAGAGAAATGGCAAAATACCTCACCTATATCCGGTATATTCAAATCGTTTACCGATGCTCCGGGAGGATTCAAAGAGGAGCTTCGAGAAATAAACTTCTCGATAGGAGCCGAATATTCTTACAATCAACAATTCTTCCTGAGAGCCGGATACTTTAACGAAAACAAATACAAAGGAAACCGCAAATATTTTTCTTTCGGAGCCGGATTTTCCTTGAACGTATTGAAAATAGATGCGGCATATATGGTGGCAACAGCACAAACAAGTCCTTTGGATCAAACACTTCGTTTCACCCTCTCGTTCGACATGGACGGGCTTAAAGACCTTCTGGGAAGACGATGAAAACACGTATAGGTTTCGGATTCGATGTCCACAAATTGGTCGAAGGACGGGAATTATGGTTAGGAGGAATACGTATCGAGCACACCCTCGGACTCCTGGGACACTCCGATGCAGATGTTCTTATCCATGCCTTATGCGATGCCCTGCTCGGAGCGGCGAACATGCGTGACATAGGATTTCACTTCCCCGATACGGCCAACGAATATAAAAACATAGACAGCAAGATTTTACTAAAAAAGACCGTGGAGCTCATTCGAGAAAAAGGATTTTCGATAGGAAATGCCGACATAACGGTCTGTGCCGAACGCCCTAAACTCAACCCACATATTCCTCTCATGCAAAAAACACTTTCAGAATGTATGGGCATCGATCTTGAAGATATATCCATTAAAGCCACTACTACCGAAAAATTAGGCTTTACAGGAAGAGAGGAAGGAATTTCTGCTTATGCCGTAGTACTTTTGGAAAAATAACGAAGAGAAAGCCGTAAAATCAACAGCTTTCTCTTCTCTTTTCTGCGATTTTTTTTAACCAAACAATTCTCAGAAAAAAGGGCTATGACCCAATAAGTAGCCCACAAGTTCAATTCATGGTCTTTTCGCAGAAAATAAACAGGAAAATCCCCTCTTTCGTAATCTCGTCTAAACGAAATAGACTCACGAAACTTTAAAATAAAAAAGCGTGAGCCTGATAGTTTATCCTATTCGAGGTTCAGCAAAACCTTTGGTGGATAAACAACCAGCCCACGCTTGTCCATATAACAAGCGTAGGCGCTTAGTTGTCTATTACCCCACCATAAAAAGAATTTTGCTGATTCCGAATAGAGGTAATATTCTAAACGCTTATATTCCCAATATTTTTTCAAAGATACTCTTTTTCCCATGAGACGTCCAAAAACTCCCCGTTTTTTAACATTCTCAACAGATACGTTTTTATGAACAGATTGTACCTGGCTTCGTAAAAGTTCGCTATTTTTGCAATAGATGCGAAACAGGATACAACTCGACATAAAAATGAGCGAATACATTTTATTCGGTTTTCACCTTTCCGCATTTTTGCAGCAACACGAAACGCTATGGATTCTGACAAACGAGTATTGATAGGTATGAGCGGAGGTATAGACAGCTCTGCCGCATGCATGATATTACAAGAACAAGGGTACGAAGTAATCGGTCTCACCATGCGCATGTGGGATTTACCCCGACATTTCCCGAACGAAGGACAAACGATTCCTCAATTTGCCATAGAGGCCAAAGAACTGGCAGAGAAGATAGGAATAGAACACCACATTCTCGATGTAAGAGACGATTTCAAGAGAACGGTCATAAAAAGTTTTACCGACGAATATTTAAAAGGGAATACTCCCAACCCATGTGTTCTTTGCAATAAACAATTCAAATGGCATTACCTCTTGCAGGAAGCAGACCGGTTGAATTGCCAATGGGTCGCCACCGGACATTATGCTCGGATTTCACGGAAAAATAATCGCTTCATACTAAACAGGGGCGCCGATCCTAAAAAAGATCAATCTTACTTTTTGTGGAGACTCGGACAGCAGGAACTTGCCAGAACCATTTTCCCGTTAGGCGACATCACCAAAGAGGAAATAAAACAATACGTCGAGAAAAAAGGATTCCACGAAAAAGTCGAAAAAAAAGAGAGTATGGAAGTTTGTTTCATACCGGGAGACTATCGGGACTTTTTACGTGAACAACTTCCCGACTTAGACCGGGAAGTGACAGGAGGATATTTTATCGATGCCGCCGGACGGAAGCTCGGACAGCACAAAGGATTCCCATTCTATACCATAGGGCAGCGCAAAGGATTGGAGATAGCTTTGGGGAAGCCCATGTTCGTCACCCGCATAAATCCGATAAAAAACACGATACGGTTGGGAGAACGGTCGGAACTGCTCACCCGGAATATGGTTATTACCGATGTTATCGAAACCATACCCGGCATTCTGAATACATCGGAACCGGTCGACGTTCAAATTCGTTACCGCAGTGCGGCTATACCAGCGACCCTTCGCAAAGGAGAAACTCCTAACGAATGGATAGTCTGCTTTCAATCCGATGCTTCGGCGGTAACTCCGGGGCAATCGGCAGTCATTTACCAGAACGACTGTATTATCGGCGGTGGAATCATTGCCGATCAACGGTTATTAAAAAAGTATGCTCTATGATACGCCCGATACTGCTATTATCCTTTTTCATCGCTTTCACAGCCAATAATATAGCACAAGAGCAACAATACCGGATATGGTTCAACGACAAGCCCAAATCGGTTCACTCGGTCGATGAACCCGAGAAATTCTTATCGGAACAGGCTATCGCCCATCGGGAAAAACAGAATATTCCCATAGACTCCACCGATTTACCCATAGACCCCGTCCGATTAAAAAAACTTTCGGAACTCGGAGCCCGTATATTGGCCACATCGAAATGGCTGAACACCGCCACCATAGTATTGACCGATACAGCTGACTTATCGGCAATCGCCTCTCTGTCGTTCGTCAAAAAGCACAAAAGTTTAGGAGTAGCCGTACAACCAGTCTCTAACCTCAAAAAAAGACAGAAACAAATCGAATCGGAATCCGAGAATCCCTACGGAGATGCCACCCTGCAAATAGAGGTACACAACGGGGACGAATTACATCGAGCAGGATTCACCGGAAAAGGAATGACAATCGCCGTCATCGATGGAGGATTCCTCAACGCAGACCGCAACCCCAAGTTCGACCAAAATAAAATTGTCGGGAACCATGACTTCATAGACAAGAAAATGGATTTCATGCACGGAGATACACACGGTTCGTCCGTTCTATCGACCATGTTGGTCAAAGACAGTTCCGTCTTTATCGGTACAGCCCCCGATGCCGCATACTGGCTCTTGCGCTCGGAAGATACCAATACGGAATATCCGGCAGAAGAAGATTATTGGGTGGCGGCTCTCGAATATGCCGACAGCATAGGAGCCGATGTGATAACCTCTTCTCTCGGTTACTCCGAATTCGACGATTCCCGGTTCAATCACACATGGGATCAACTTGACGGCAAATCGGCTTTTATTTCCCAAGCAGCCGCTATGGGAGTACAAAAAGGATTGCTCATCGTGGTAAGTGCAGGGAACGAAGGAGGTAACAACTGGGGAAAGATAACTGTTCCGGGCGATGTCGATGGCGTTCTCACGGTAGGAGCAGTTTCACCCAACCTGAAACCTGCATATTTCTCCGGCAGGGGATTTACGGCCGACGGCCGCATTAAGCCCGATATCATGGGAATCGGGGCTACCGCCGCAACAATAACACCCGAAGGAAACACGGCATGGAAAGACGGGACCTCATTTTCCGCGCCGATAATAGCAGGACTTACAGCCTGTCTGCGACAAGCTCTTCCCGACCTTTCTGCACAGGAAATCGTCGGACTCATCAAAAATAACAGTTCGCAATCTTTAACGCCCGATTCCGTCATGGGATACGGCATACCCGATTTCTATGCAGCCTATCGTCAAGGAACGGGAATCGAACCCTCCCTAAAAGGGGATATTCCTCTACAAATCATTTACAGGGAAGAAATCCCCGTCATAAAAATAAAAAGGCTACCGATCGGCGAGACCTCGATTACCCTCCACATATACACCTTGGAAGGCGTTATTATACAAGAGTATAATGTTTCGGAAAATTCCGAAACGCCCTTGTACACATTGAAAAAAGGGATATATATACTGGCAGCCCGCTGTCAATCAAATTATTGGACTCAAAAAATACAACGGTTATGACCTCCGGGAGAAAAGAATTTTCACTACTCGAACTAAATGCTTGCGTGCGCAATACCCTACAAGAGTCTTTGCCGGAACGGTATTGGGTACGCGCCGAAATCAGCGAGGCGAGAATACACCCTTCCGGTCACTGTTATTTGGAACTGATCGAGAAAGAAGAACAATCCGGGAAAACCGTAGCCAAAGCCAGAGCCACCATTTGGGCGACGACATTCCGATTATTGCAACCGTGGTTCGAGCAGTCGACCGGACAACTGTTCACATCGGGTATCAAAATTCTCATACAAGTCAGTATCTCCTTTCACGAGCTATACGGTTATAACCTGACCGTGCACGATATCGATCCCGCTTATACGTTGGGAGATGCGACTCGTCGTCGAGCCGCCATACTGCAACAACTCCGAGAAGAAGGAGTAGCCGACATGAACAAAGAGCTCACATGGCCGATACTGCCGCAACGTATAGCGGTCATATCTTCTCCGTCGGCCGCCGGCTATGGCGACTTTATGAATCAAATACAAAACAATTCTTACGGATACAAAATATATACCGCTCTCTTCCCGGCGGCCATGCAAGGCGACCAAACAGAACAATCTATCATTCATGCTCTCGACCGAATCAACCGGCACGAAGAGTTGTTCGATGGTGTCGTCATCATTCGGGGAGGAGGAGCGACGTCCGACTTGAATAGTTTCGACAGTTATCCTCTGGCCGTCAATGTAGCCCAATTCCCACTACCTGTCATTACCGGTATCGGGCACGAACGAGACGACACCGTTATCGACATGGTAGCCAACACACGGGTAAAAACCCCTACGGCGGCAGCCGAATGGATTATCGCTCGTATGCACGAAGCCGACACATATGCCGTCAATCTGTCACACACGATCAGCTCAGAAGTCCGTAGTCGAATCGACCGGGAAAAGCAGACGATACAACGCGCGACCTCCGCACTTCCACTGTTCATCGAACGGCTGATACTCGGAGAAAAACATAAAACCGGATTGTTAACCCAACAAATCAAACTCGCTTTACGAGCCGTTATCGATTCGGAAAGGAACAAGCTCGATCATACGGAAAAGACTGTTCGGCTATTGTCTCCCCAGTCACTACTCGAACGAGGATACAGCCTGACCCTCCACGACAACCGGGTCATTAAAAGTGTCGCAGAGCTATCTCCCGGAGACACGATAGAGACTATCTTTGCCGATGGCAAAACGACAAGCCGGATAGAAAAAACAGAACCTTCGAAAACAAAATAAAAAATATATATGGCTAAAAAAACGACTCTCTCCTACTCCGATGCGATAGCCGAGTTGGAAACGATTGTAAACAAATTACAAAACAACGAATACGAAATAGACGAGCTGCAAAAATGCACGACACGTTCGCTCGAATTATTGAAATTCTGCAAATCCAAATTATTCGAGACCGACGAAGCTCTCCAAAAAATATTGGCCGAGTTGAACGATTAAACAGAATATATAAATGGCTCTTAACACCCACAATATAATATATGCCGGTTTATATATCCAAAAACAAAAAAAATGTTTAATTTTGCCGAGTTTTCAACTATATGAATATGTCCGAAAGAAAAGTCCGAGTGCGTTTCGCACCAAGCCCCACGGGAGCATTACATATTGGCGGGGTTCGTACCGCTCTCTATAACTATTTGTTTGCCAAGCAAAATCACGGAGATATGATCTTCCGTATCGAAGACACCGACTCTCAACGCTTCGTACCGGGAGCCGAGGCATACATTATCGAAGCCCTCGAATGGTTGGGAATCAAGTTCGACGAAGGGGTCAGCTACGGCGGAAATTACGGACCTTACCGGCAATCGGAACGAAAAGACATTTATCGTAAATATGTAAACCAACTGCTCGATGCGGGAAAAGCCTACATCGCATTCGATACTCCCGCCGAATTGGAAGCCAAGCGAAACGAAATCGCCAACTTCCAATACGACGCCTCCACTCGCATGCAAATGCGAAACTCGCTGACAATGGACAAAGAGGAAGTAGATTCCCTCATCGCACAAGGACAACAATATGTCGTAAGATTCAAAATAGAGCCGGGCGAAGACATCGTAGTCGACGACCTTATCAGAGGAGAAGTGACCATCAACTCGTCCATTCTCGACGACAAAGTGCTATACAAATCGGCAGACAACCTGCCCACCTATCACTTGGCGAATATCGTCGACGACCATCTAATGCTTGTCTCCCACGTAATCCGTGGAGAAGAGTGGTTACCCTCGGCTCCGTTGCACGTATTGCTCTACCGGGCTTTCGGTTGGGAAGACACCATGCCGCGGTTCGCCCATTTGCCCCTGTTATTGAAACCCGACGGTAAAGGCAAGTTAAGCAAACGAGACGGCGACCGGTTGGGATTTCCCGTATTCCCGCTCGAATGGCACGACCCCAAAACAGGCGAAGTATCCTCAGGATATCGCGAGTCGGGCTACCTGCCCGAAGCCGTGGTTAATTTCCTCGCCCTGTTAGGTTGGAATCCCGGTAACGATCAGGAAATCATGTCGATGGACGAACTTATCGAACTCTTCTCTCTCGAAAAATGTAGCAAAAGCGGGGCTAAGTTCGATTATGAAAAAGGGAAATGGTTTAACCACAAATACATACAAGAGAAAAGCAACGAAGAGCTCACCGAGTTATTCATGCCTATTCTCGAAGAAAAAGGCATAAAAGCCGATAAATCCACCGTCGCCCGTATCATAGGCCTTGTAAAGGGTCGCGTAAGTTTCATAAAAGAATTGTGGGATCAAGCAGCTTTCTTTTTTGTCGCACCGACTACCTACGAAGAGAAATCGGTAAAAAAACGCTGGAAAGAAGAGACCCCCGCTCAAATGCGCGAACTCATCGAAATATTGCGCAATATGGACGACTTCTCGTCTGCCCCGGCCGAAAAAGTCGTATTAGGTTGGATCGAACAGAACGGTTACCATTTGGGTAACGTCATGAATGCTTTCCGTTTGGCCGTAGTTGGGGAATGTAAAGGGCCTCACATGTTCGACATTACGGAAATCATGGGCAAAGAAGAGACTATCAAGCGTATCGAGCGGGCTATCGAATATTTAGGTTAATGAAATACAGACAGCCACATACACTGCTTTTGATTACTCTCCTTGCTGCGCTGTTTCCTGCAAAGGCTCAGCAAATAGCTTGGAGCGTAGATATGACCGGATTTTTCGACAATCGGGAATTCGGTTATTCCAAAGCACAGTCCCAAACTTTTTTCGGGACACGCTTGTCTCCCGAAATCGGTATCAGAATAGGACATAGCACGATCATGGCAGGAGCCTCATGGGTACAACCCATCGACGGATCCACTCGCGAGGCCAAAGTGCACCCCACGGTCTATTACCGTTACGACACCTCCAAATTCCGAATGTCGTTGGGTATGTTTCCCCGTACCCAATTAATCGAAAACGTACCGGCAATCTTGCAATACGATTCTCTCACCTACTTCCGTCCCAACATAGCTGGCGCATTATTCCAGTATATACATGCCAAAGGATTCGCCGAGCTCTATATCGATTGGAGACAAGTACAGACCGAGGTAAAACGAGAGGCTTTCATGGCTGTATTCAACGGCCGGTGGCAACCCCTGCCCTACCTTTTCGCGGGAGGGCATTTGGTGATGAACCACTTGGCTCGTCCTCGCAATTCGGATAGCCGCTATACGGTTACCGACAATCTCATCGCCAGCCCATACATCGGACTGGATTTAACCACATACACACCGTTGGACACCTTGACCCTCAAAGTGGGGTATCACATCAGTCTCGACCGGCTTCGCAACGTCGGGACGTGGCATCACCCGCAAGGCATTCTCATAGACTTATTGGCCGAATGGCGCTTCTTGGGTCTACACAACACATTTTACAAAGGAGGTTCGCAAATGCCCCTTTATCCCCAATTAGGAGCTCAGCTCAATCAAGGAGATCCGTTCTACCAGTCTTCGACCTATAATCGCACGGATATATACGCCTACATTTTCCGCAAAAGTTATCTTAATTGCATAGCTTCCTGCAACCTGCATTATACGCCCGGCAACCTCGATTTTCAACAGCAACTCACCCTACGATTCTATATAGACGACCAAGCATGGAAAAACCGTAAGGGAAAACAGAATCGAGGTTACCTGAAAAATATCTTGTAACCCGACAAGAGAAAATCGCCGCTATGAAATCGATTTATAATTTTGGAATATATTGCTATAAACAATTAGTCGCACTCGCCGGAATACGAAATGTCAAGGCCCGGAAACTGACTCAGGGACAAAAAGGAATCTTCGATTACCTCTCCCGGCATGCCGATCCGCAAGGAGGGTATTTGTGGATACATGCCTCGTCCCTCGGAGAGTTCGAACAAGGACGTCCGCTTATCGAAGCCATAAAAAAAGCGCAACCCGATACCAAAATATTACTCACGTTTTTCTCTCCATCGGGTTACGAAGTCCGCAAAGATTATTCGGGAGCGGATCTTATTTGCTACCTTCCGTTCGACCTGCCGGGCAATGTAAGACGATTCCTCGACTTGACCAAACCCACGAAAGCCATATTCATTAAATATGAATTTTGGGCGAACTACCTCAACGAACTTAAACGCAGGAATATACCCACGTATATTGTCTCGGCTATTTTCCGCCCCAAACAAATATTCTTCCGTTCTTATGGAGGATATTTTCGTCGCATTTTGAAAAACTTTACCCACCTTTATATACAGGACGAACGCTCCCGACAACTACTCGCCAGTATAGGCATCGACAATGTATCGATCGTAGGTGACACTCGTTTCGACCGGGTCGGCGACATTCGTCGCACGGCCAAAGAATTACCTCTTGTCGAAGCCTTCGCACAAGGAAAAAAGATACTTATTGCCGGCAGCTCGTGGCCCAAAGACGAGGAGTTCATTACTCGATATTTCAATCACAACGACAATATCAAACTCATTCTGGCCCCACACGAAATACACGAATCTCATTTGCAATCGATAGAGAGATTACTGAAACGCCCGGCTATACGTTACACACAAGCCACAATCGACACCGTACAGTCGTATGATTGCCTCATCATAGACTGCTTCGGGCTTCTCTCCTCCATTTACAGATACGGAACCGTCGCTTACGTCGGTGGAGGATTCGGAGCCGGCATACACAATATTGCCGAAGCCGCCGTATATGACATACCTGTTATTTTCGGACCTAACCATCGCCGATTCAAAGAAGCCCACGAACTCATAGCATGCGGAGGCGGCTTTGCAATCCACAACAGTCAAGAATTTGCAACCGTTGCCGACAAACTACTAACCAATCCCAAATACTTAGCCTCTGCCAGAAAAAATGCAGGTGATTACATTTCGACTCATGCCGGAGCAACCAAACTCATTTTGAAAGAGTTGTTCGGGATAGAAGAATAACGGTACACCTGTTCTTTATTGTTTCCGCCTTTACTCAATCTCGGCTGGATTAAATTCGATTTAAAATGGAAAAGGAGATAAAGAAACCCGTTAAAATACTTTTCGTCTGCCTCGGAAATATTTGCCGTTCGCCGGCTGCGGAAGGAGTATTTAAACATATGCTTCGGCAACGGGGGATAACCGGTCGCTTCGAGGTAGACTCTGCCGGGACTTACGGCGGTCACGCCGGGGAATTACCCGACCCTCGCATGCGTTCACACGCTGCCCGACGCGGATATTTGCTGGAACATCGCAGTCGCCCTGTAAGACCCGATGATTTCGAGAAATTCGATTTGATTTTGGGTATGGACGATTACAACATCGATACGCTCCGTTCTATGGCCGACTCTCCCGAAGAAGCCGCAAAAGTAAAGCGTGTAACCGATTATTGCCGACATTACCCGGTAGATTGTATCCCCGACCCTTATTACGGTGGAGCCGACGGCTTTGAGAATGTATTGAATATCTTGGAAGATGCCTGTGAAGGAATAATCGCGGATTTTTACATCGCATGAATATAATGCACTTCACACCGCACAAGACATAAAATTACCGACTTTCCATCTTTCCCTTGACAAAGGGAACATTTCTACACCTCTCCCCTGCCGTGTTCCACGTGGCATTGCCAACACCCTTCTTAGAACTGCGAGAGAGTGGTGCGGCATTATTGGTATGGTATTTAAACCTCCTTCCCTACCGTGTCTCATAGCATTAACGGGGTGTCGCAAAGCGATATAGAGGTCTTCTGTTAGCCGTATAGGGGAATAAATACGAGGAAAGTATTTCTCCCTCCTCCCTGCCGTGTCCCGTAGTATTACGGGGTGTTTTGCAACGCAAAATATAGGGGAGGTGTCCGCAGGACTAGAAAATGCCGGCAGTGGAGGAGATAGAGTCAGATTTCCTCTCCCTCTGCTCATTGTAAATGAGACAGGGGGGAATGCCCGCAAGGTAAAGGGATTAGCTTCCACAACCTAGAACTTCTATCTTTTCAACCCCTCTCCTCAGAAACTACCGTTCCTTCGGGGTCTCCCCTATACCGCTAACGCAGCACAGGGGAGAAGGGACAATGCACCAGCAACAAAAACAAACCACTCCCCAATATTCCCGTAAGTATACATAAAGGTAATACCCACAAAATGAAAAGGAACTAAAATGTAGTAGAACAAAGATGTTTGGAAATCTCTCCCTCCTCCCCTGTGTTTTGCAACGTAAAATATAGGGGAGGTGGCTCGCAGAGCCGGAGGGGTTGAAAAGAGATGGTGAACAACTGGCTTATAAGCTCAGAGACGAAAGATAAATAAACAATAGATATGACATTTTCATTAAAAATATAAAGTTTCCTTCAAAAAAGCTTTTTCTTTCCGATTCGTTTTTATATTTTTGTTAGACTAATTTCAATGGGCTCAAAATAAACCATATAGAATATTCTAACTCTAAAACAATACATCTATGAAAAAAAATTACTTCTTACACACAGCTATCTTATTAGTAGCGTTGGTTTGTGGTACTGTCCCGGTGTGGAGCCAGACTTACAAAAAAATATCTTCTATCGAAGAACTTACCGATGGAAAATATGTAATAGCCAATGAAAAAGGCGAATATGCCATGAACAGCACAAACGATGGGAAATTCTATACGCACACGAGTATATCCCCTATCGATAACGAAATTATCAACCCAGATGCATCCATCATTTGGGAAATAAAAACTAACGACGGTAGTAAAACAATTAATAATGGGACTTCTTATGTTTATTGTGCCGGAGAAAAAAATGTTCCTATAAAAACTTGGGCCGATAACGATAATGGCTTCTTTTGGAATTTTACAGTTACCTCGGGAGTTTTTACGGTACAAAGTGTAAAAACTACAACCTTATATTTAAAATATAATGCACAAAGTCCTCGTTTCACAACGTATAAATCAGGACAACAGAATTTAACTCTCTACAAATTGGAAGAAACGGGAAAATCAAATCCCGAATTAACATTTAGCGGAATCACTGGCGACATAACCAAAATGTTGGCAGACGGAAGTTACAGCAGCAAAGCCACAACGAAATCGGACGCTACTATCGTTTACAGCAGCAGCAATCAAGAAGTAGCTACCATCGACCAACAAGGTACGGTAACACTCCTTGCCGGTGGAACAACCGTAATCAAGGCCGAAGTTGCCGAAACAGCAACTTTCGACGCCTCTTTTGTCGAATATACGTTGAAAGTAACAGATCCAGCAGCTCTCAAAACATTTGTAAAAGTAACTAATGGTTCCGTAACCGGAGGGAAATATATTATCGTTTACCAAGCAAGCGATGATGCCAACTCGGTAATGGCTTTGAATACAACCAATGCCGGGAAATTCTTTGGAAACACCGAAATAGACCTTACCGAAAATAAAATCGTCACCGACGACAAAACAGTTATGTGGGACATTACCCTAGAATCGGACGATCATTACTCTATCAGCAACGGAAATATATTTGTAGGATTTAAGGGCAACAATAATGAAGCCTATATATACAATGACTATACAATCGGAGAATGTGGTTGGAATTTTATATACGATGAGAATAATAAAGTTTTCAAAATCCAAAATGCCGGTGTAAATAATCGCTACTTACAATATAATACAGGAAGTCCTCGATTCGCTTGCTATACCGGTTCCCAAAAACACCTTACTCTTTATAAACAAGAAGACAGCAGAACAGCCGTAGAAGTAACATTCAATGAAATAGACGGAGACCAAACCTTATTCTTCACAAAAGGATTCACCTACAATAGTGCAGCTACTGCTACTCCAACAAGGCCTATCACTTACAGCAGCAGTAACCAAGAAGTAGCTACTATCAGCACAGAAGGTGTAGTAACACTCGTAGGTGCAGGAACAACTGTAATCAAAGCCTCCACTGCTGCCGATAACACCTATCAAGAAGGTGCTGCCCAATACACACTGACCGTTCGTAATACATCGGTAGCACTTCCTTATCAAATTGATTTCAAGACAGAAGGATTAGGCGATTGGCTCACCTATACAACCGAGGGAACAGTAGAATGGGAATCGACCAATTATGGGGTTCAAGCTAATGGTTTCGATAAAGGTGTCGGTGAGGCTTATTTAATCTCTCCCGCCGTAACAGCCTCAGATATAGTTTTAGCGTTCAGCAGTCAAAAGTCATTTAACGGTAACGATTTACAACTGTTCTACTCAACCGATTTCGACCCCAGCAGCATGTCGCAACCGAGCGATGCCTCATGGACCGAAATCACCGATATGGCAACATGGGCTACCAGCCAAGAAACGACCGAATCGGGTAACATCGAGTTGCACGATCTCACCACTCCCATTCGTTTCGCTTTCAAATACACTTGTGAAGCCAATGAAGCTGCCCGTTGGACAATCGTCGAGCTGTCAATCTCAAAAGGTCAACCTAGCGGTATCGAAGATGTAGCCACCAATGAAATGAAAGTCATCAACGGCAAAGGTCAAGTAACCATCGAAACTGCCGAAGCTATGCCTATCGCTATCTATGCACTCACCGGAGCACAAGTTCGACAAATAGAACTTGTCGAGGGAACCAACATTATAGAATTACCGACCGGTATTTATCTGATCGGAAATAAAAAAGTAGTCGTATTTTAACCGATACTACTTTCAACCATAAAAAAGGAGCGGCATGTAATGCCGCTCCTTTTTTCTATTCCTCACGCGCCAGACATCTGTTCGGTAGAAAATCCGCAGATAAAGGATTGAATTTTAGCAATGAAATTCTTGTCGACAACCTCATTCCGATCAATTCGGTGAGAGACAGAGAACTATCGTTTGATTGAAGATTCAACCCCCTCGCCCTACGGGCACTCCCCCTATCTCATCTGCGATGAGCAGAGGGAGAGGACTGAAATGTCACTTCATCAGTTTTAAACTCCTCCATTGCCGGCATTTTCTAACCCCTCCGTCCTTCGGACACCTCCCCTATATTTTGTTGTGCAAAACACCCCGTAATACTACGGGACACAGCAGGGAGGAGGGAGGTAAATACTTTCCTCGTATTTATTTTTCTAACAGAAGACCTCTATATCGCTTTGCGACACCCCGTAATGCTATGGGACACGGCAGGGGAGGAGGTTTTAAAATGCCACTCCAACAATGAGCCATAAATCCCTACCAATTATCGAATGGCCCAAACATCGGCTTATTCCTACGAGCCAGAAGAAATAAATAATCAATAAAATAATCGACTCCAACTCCCAATAAAAACAGAAAGAAAAACCATTCGCCCTTCTTTTTGTATTTTTTTTACTCAAAAGAAATACCTTTAACCCCCTATGTTTGTTTAACTTTAAATGATAAACTATGGTAATTGCGTATTTAAGAGTCAGCACCAGTAAACAACATCTTGTCAACCAACAAGACGAAATCAGGCGTTTCGCCCACACCAAAGAGATAGAAGTCAGCCGATGGGTAACCGAAATTGTCAGCGGAAAAAAGAATCAGAAAGAACGGAAGTTAGGGAGAGTAATCAATCAATTAAAACCGGGAGACACGCTCATCGTTACCGAAATATCGAGATTAAGCCGCACTCTCACAGAGATTATGACCATTATGGGAAAATGTCTTGAAAAAAATATTACAATCTACTCTACCAAAGACGGATACGCATTCGATAATACCATAAACAGCAAAGTCCTTTGCTTTGCATTCGGCCTTGTCGCAGAAATCGAACGGAACCTTATATCTATGAGAACCAAAGAAGCTCTTGCCTTACGAAAAGCAGAAGGAGTCATTCTCGGTCGGAAAAAGGGAAGTATCACCAAATTGAAAATACTCGTCGATAACGAACTTGAAATAATAGATCGCCTGAAAAAAGGAGAATCTATGGCTTCGATTTGCCGTATATACGGAGTCTCTACCGATACGTTCTCCAAATTCAGAAAGGTTTGTCCAAGCGTAGAAGAAGCATTCCAATACAAGATGACGCATTTTTATGCTTCGTCAAAATAAAAATCACCCCGGAGAAGAAGCACCGGGGTGAAAATAAAGAAACCTATTTTTTCAGAAGTTCCAGCAGAAGTTCCGGCTCATTCGTCGTGATAAAGTCGGCTGCTTCATCGATAAAATACTGCAAGTCGTCTGCTTTATTTACGGTCCAGACATTAACCGTCAAGCCCAAATCATGAGCTTCCCGAATCCAACTCTTATTGTTTTTCAATACCTTTTGATGATAATCGAGACCCGTATACCCCAACTCTTTAAGCTCGGCAGGTGTTTTATCTCCATTCAAATAAGCGACCTTCGCATTCGGGTCCAACCGGATAATCTCCGTTCCCACCAAGTTGCTGAATGCGATGTATTCTACCTGCCCTTCCATTTTCATCGATTTGACCATATCCACAACCTTTTTAGCCAACTCGATATTTCTTTCGGGAGTAGATTGGGTTTTAAGTTCCAACACCAATATCATGGGCTTCAACTTCTTTCCGGCTTTTAAATAATCCTTCAAAGAAGGAACAGTCTCCCCGTTTTTCAATTTTGACTTCGTTATGGTCTTGAAATCCGTTTCTTCGATTTTCAATCCGTCCAATGTTTTGGGGTCATGGTTTACCACCAACCCACCGTCCGAAGTCAACCATATATCCAATTCCGACCCCCAACAACCGACGTCATGAGCTTTTCGCAATGAAGCCAAAGAGTTCTCGGCAGAGCCTTCACATTTCCAATATCCCCGATGAGCCACGGTCTTGGTCGACGACTTTGCCTGAATAGCCGGAGTCATAGCCAATAACATCAATGCAACCATTAAAATTTTAGTTTTCATAATCATTTGTTTTTTATTAAGGTATCTACTTACTTCTTCGGATTCTCCAAATTAGTTCTTATCTTGAAGTCGGCGGTTTTAAAAGAGACGTTCTTATCTCGAACATCGTTACAATGAACGATCAAAGCTCCCTCTTTTTCCCAATACGATTTCACGGTATGTCCGCTCATCGGGCCGTCTTCTTTGCCTCTCACCGTCACATCGTCGGGGTTCACCACAATTTTCAATCCTCTCGATTCATTCAACATATCCATGTCTCCTCGGCTATTCCCGCCCACAATCAAAGGCACGGCTTTAATATAAGTAGGTATAACCTGAGCCTTGCCATCATCTTGCGGTATGGGCATAATGATTTCATCGGACATGACTCCGTTTTTCACGACACCCTTAACCCCCAGCACATGAGTGACGGGTATTCCCAACTCGGAAGCGACAAACCTTTGGTATAAAAATTCGGGAGAGGCAGTCAATATCCACACCTCGAAACCATATTCTTTCAAGTTGGAAATAAGAGTCTTCATCTCAGGATACATTTTCCCCTTATACGAACGCATATAACAATCGTAACCGAGGGTAGCGATTTCCTCAGGAGTCATGCCAGACAAAAAATGTACCCTATCTTCCACATAAGGTTTCCCCACGTTATTACCGTCTTTTACCATACGGTCGAGAATCGCCATCTTTTGTCTCGATTCTTTATCTTTACGGTTCTTGTATTTTTTATCGGCATAATCATACAACGCCTCGTCGGCCAGATAGTAAGGAGCTTGTCCGAACACCGTACCGTCGCAATCGAACACGGCGACCTTACGGCCGGTAACGGTCAACGTCGTATTCAGAAATTCCTCGATACGAGCATTCGTCTCATCGGGCCAAGTCGCAATAGGACGATATTGTTGGGCACAGATACTCCCTGCCGCAAAAACATTTAACAGAACTACAATCGCATAAAAAAATCTGTTGGAAATAGATCGCATAATATATTTTTTTTAATTTGCACTTTATGCAAATATACAACAATTATCTACATATAATATTATACGAATCGAAAAAATTCGAAAGTAAAACCCCCTTACTTGAAATAAAATCGAAAGGAAACGAAAATTTCATAGAATCGTAATAAAGCGATTGTTCATTACATTCCGTACTCATAAAAGAGTACATCGCAGTTACCCGACTTTGCTCCGCATTCTATCGCTTAATATCGCTGCCATATTCTCCCCAGCCCATGCAATCAGACTATCAATACAAGGCAACAAAGATTTCGCCCGGTCGGTCAAAGAGTATTCTACCCTCGGGGGAACCTCGGCATAAATCACTCTTTTTACCAATCCGTCTTCTTCGAGGGCTCGCAAGGTAACCGTCAACATCTTTTGGGAAATATCGGGGATATTCTTCTGCAAAACATTAAAACGCATAACAGACGAACCACTCAATGTATAAAGAACCAACAGGGACCATTTATCACCGATACGCGAAAGAATATTCCGAATAGGACAATCGGGGAAAAGTGCATCCTTAATTTCTATTTTAGCCATAATCATTATATTTCAATAACAATACAAAAGTAATTAAGAAACTTAGATAATGCAACAGTAAAATTCAGTTATATTAAAAGAAGTTAAAACACACTTTAATAACTCATTCGTATTCAACGAAGGTTTCAAAAAAGTAACTATCTGACTTCGAGGTATCTTCTTGTGAAGAAAAAATTATAGTTTCATATTTGCAGCTAAAAAGAGAGTAACAATAATTTAGTAACTAATAAAAACTAGAATTATGAAAAAGAACATTTTAATTTTATTATCATTAATCACATTTACAGCAATGGCACAAACAAAAGGAAAATTCGAAGTTCTGGACTTGAAGGATTTCAAATTGCACGTGTATTACACGAACGATGCTCTGAACGATGCAAGCTACATCGTAGAAGGTAAAAACGGACTCATTACCTTGGAACAGCCTTTATTTAAAGATAATGTGGCAGAATTCGACGCTTATGTGGCCTCGTTGAACAAACCTGTACAGACAATCATCACCGATTACCATGTGGGTGGGACGGGAAACCACGATATAGTAATGGCCGAAGGTATGCCAGCCTTTACAAAAGGAGCGACCTACGACGGAATGATGCGGAACTTCGCCGAAATTTTCGGCGATGCAATCGTACCGCTACCGACCGGGAAAGCAGAAGAAATTAAATTTGGCAGCAAACAAACGTGGGATAATATAGAGTTTTACTTCGACAAAGGAGCTTCCACCGACTTTCCCGCAGCCAGTATCATTATCGGGAATAAAGTTTACTACACCCACTGGACTCCGGTAAAAGCTCACATAAGCTACTTGCAAATAAGTTCTCCGGCCGCCATAGATGCAGAAATTGCCGAAGCCGAGAAAGCGCTGAAATCGGGATGCGAATACTTTATCGGAGGTCACGACGGAGCTACCGGACGCGAATCGGTTGAATTTAAAATCGACTATCTGAAAAAAATGAAACAAATCCTCCGGGAAAACTCCACCGCCGAGAGGTTCATCTCGGCCATGACTCAGACATTCCCCTCTCTGCCAGGAGAAAACAATCTGACCGACTTGGCGAAAGCCCTCTACAAGCACTAACTTTCCTATCGAACAAAAAAATCCGATAGCTTCAACTGCTATCGGATTTTTCTGCATCCTCTCCGCTTTTATAGCTCTCAACTCATCGCCTGATTACGAAACTCGTTCGGAGTACACCCTTCGAGTTTTTTGAACAAACGACTGAAATGTTGGGGATATTGAAATCCCAAAGAATAAGCGATCTGACTGATTCCGAGCTGTGAGCCCAATATATACTCCTTAGACAATTCAATAATTTTACCTTGTATATATTCCTGCGCTGTCTTCCCGGTCTCTTTTTTCACCAAGTCGCCGAAATAACCCGGAGAAAGAAAAACTTTGTCGGCAAAATACCTGACGGAAGGTAGTCCCCGCACTTGTGATTCCCCGTTGCGGAAATAGTCGTTTAAAAGCTGTTCGAACCTGATAAGGACATCGTTATTAACCTTTTCACGAGTATAGAATTGACGGTCGTAAAACCGCAAACAATAATCGAGCAACAGTTCTATATTGACCGATAACAACTCCCTTGTGTGTTTGTCCACCGGGTGTTCCAACTCCACTTCTATTTTATGGAAACAATCCATAATAATTTCCCGCTCTTGATCCGAAAGATGGAGTGCTTCGTTCTGTTCATACGAAAAGAAAGAGTACTTCCCTATCTTCTTCCCTAATGCCGTTCCATAAATAAGATCGGGGTGAAAAATCAATCCATACACCTCGGGGCTTATCTCGTCCTCATCGGAATCTACGCCAACCAACTGCCCCGGAGCGAAACTGACGATCGTACCCTCCTGATAATCATAATACCGTCGGCCATATTTCAACGTACAATTCGTTCCGTTTTTCAAGAACAAGGCATATACGCCATAATTCATCTTCACGTGATTGACAACTCGGGTCGCTTTCCTCAAATCCACGACCGAGACCAGAGGATGCAAGGTTTTCAAGCCATACATCTTATTATAAACATCGACACTGTTCAACTGAATAATTTCGTTCATATCTTTTTAGAAAACTAATTGCAAAAGCTGTACGGCCAAACCGTACATTCTTATACAGTGCAAAATTACAACAACTTACGAAAAGAGAAAGAGACGCATCACAGAATCCGGAATTCGGGTTATTCTTTCCGTAATTCATCTACTATCGTTATAGAATATAGGCGGTAATTTTACATCGTCAAACCAACCATGCAAAAAGAATATAATATGGATTTAAAACGATTCCAACAAATGATTGCCGCAGGCGAGCCGTTGGCGGGTGAAGAAATGATTGCTTTCATGCGTGAACAAAGCGACGACACTCGCCGGCTACTATTCGATTTGAACGGTTCTTACCACACACCCGAAGAGATCGTCACCCTATTCAGCCAAATTACCAACAGCAAGGTAGACAATTCTTTCCGTCTGTTCCCACCTTTTTATACCGACTTCGGAAAAAATATCCATGTAGGGAAGAATGTCTTTATCAACTCTTGTTGCCAATTTCAAGACCAAGGCGGTATCTTTATCGGCGACGGAGCACTGATAGGGCATAGTGTGGTGATGGCGACTTTGAATCACGGCTTCGCTCCCAATGACCGCCAGAATCTCTATCATGCACCTATTCATATAGGAAAAAGTGCATGGATCGGTGCACATGCCACCATCTTACCCAATGTGACTATTGGTGACAATGCCATCGTCGGAGCAGGCTCGGTCGTTACCAAAGATGTACCGGACAATGCAATTGTTGCCGGAAATCCGGCTCGATTCATCAGAAAAATAAACTCTTAAACCGAATGAAGCCTTTTATCATTGCTTTAACCCTTTGCCTTTTCGTAAACATTTCCTCATGCTCGACCAACGATGCCCCGATTGTGGAACCACCGAACGGAGAGACAGCAGGAGACAGTAATACGCCCACGATGAACGAACAAATACGTATCATTATCGGCAACGCCTCTTTTACGGCCACTTTGGAGGATAACGCCACAGCGAAAGCGTTCGTTGCCCATAACTGTAAACATGACCGAACATGCCGGTAATGAAAAGTTTTATTACTTGCCGACAGCCTTGCCTACGAGTACTGTTACGCCCGGAACAATCTTCGCTGGCGACCTGATGCTATGGGGCAACAGTTGTCTCGTCTTGTTCTATGAGACCTTTTCCAGTCCGTACAGCTATACGCGAATCGGGAAAATCGACAAGCCATCGGGATTATCGGCAGCAGTCGGCGACAGGAACATAACCGTGACATTCGAATAACCTCAACCATATAAACATCAATCTTATGAAACAACGAATCAAATTTATCTTTACAACATGGTTCATCGCCATAAGTCTGTTTACAATAAATGCACAAGATGTACAAACCAATAAAAACGATATGGAAAATTTGAATCTGACAAATGAATGGGATAAAACATTCCCCCAAAGTGACAAAGTGAAACATAGTAAAGTAACATTCAGGAACCGTTACGGAATTACGCTCGCAGCCGATTTATACATGCCGAAAAATGCCGAAGGCAAATTACCGGCTATCGCCGTCTGCGGCCCGTTCGGGGCTGTAAAAGAACAAGCGTCGGGACTCTATGCGCAAACTATGGCCGAACGAGGCTTTCTGACAATCGCCTTCGACCCCTCTTTCACCGGCGAAAGCGGCGGCGCACCTCGCTACGTGGCATCACCCGACATAAATACGGAAGATTTCTGTGCAGCCGTCGATTTCCTCTCCTTGCGTGACGATGTAGATTCAGAGCGAATCGGAATTATCGGCATCTGTGGTTGGGGCGGACTGGCTATAAACGCCGCAGCCATAGACACACGCATTAAAGCGACCGTAGCCTCTACCATGTACGATATGAGCAGATGCACGGCCAACGGTTATTTCGACGAAAACGACAATGCCGATGCCCGTTATGAAATGCGCCGACAACTCAGCTCCCAACGTACCATCGATGCAAAAAACGGTTCGTATGCCACGGCCGGCGGTGTAGTCGATCCACTACCGCAGGATGCACCGCAATTCGTAAAAGATTATCATGCCTACTACAAAACTTCACGGGGTTACCATTCTCGTTCGTTGAACTCTAACAACGGCTGGAACAAAACTTCGGCTCTCTCGTTTCTCAATGCTCCTATCCTCGCTTATAGCGACGAAATTCGTAGTGCCGTGTTGCTGATTCACGGAGAGAAAGCTCATTCGCGTTATTTCAGCGAAGATGCTTTCAAAAAGTTGAAAGGCGACAACAAAGAGTTAATAATTGTCTCAGGAGCCAACCACACGGATTTATACGACCGAACAGACATTATTCCTTTTGATAAATTGGAATCTTTTTTCAAAGGGTATTTGAAATAAAATAGAGCCTGACGAATAAATAAAGCCCGATAAACCTATGTTATCGGGCTTTATTCTTTATTCCAACGAAGCATCATCTCCGGCAGGGCAATCGTACCATCGCCCCGCAACCGGAAAAACCAAATATTACTTACCAAAATTTATTCTGCTGAGGATTGTATTCAAAACCGACGCTTCCCAACTTAGCGACTAAATCAGCTTTACTGATGTGCATATCATCGCACAATTCATCTAACGACACATAATTATCCCGTAACTTCGTATTAATAAACGAGAATAAAATCATCGGGTCTTCTGGCAAAACAGTCATATACTTTTCTCCTTTTATTTCGGGTAGCAAAGATAGTGTAAATTAAACGATTCTTTCAAAAAAAAATTACAGATACCCAATTGCTAAGTATCTGTAATCTTTCTCGGTGATCCGCTTGGGGCTCGAACCCAAGACCCCAACATTAAAAGTGTTG